>Ga0315274_10002241_pt1 | contig 29329 bp, 27 predicted proteins | sample YL17G02_20_MG_FD_203700 | JGI IMG/M metagenome (GOLD analysis project Ga0315274, IMG submission 203700) | Sediment microbial communities from Yellowstone Lake, YNP, Wyoming, USA - YL17G02_20 | ecosystem: Environmental > Aquatic > Freshwater > Lake > Sediment | place: USA: Wyoming | collected...
ATAGATGCAGTGCGCTCCCTCAAGTTGCGAGTATTTCTGCAAGAAGGCCCGACACGACTCTGGTTTGAGATCACCAGCACAGGCACAATACCCACATAATATCAGATACTTATCAATGATCAGTTCGCTGCATGCCACACCCCCCCTTGATACGGTATAAGTCGAAAGGATATAAGGCATGTCATATTGCCATCTTCTAAGTCTTCTAAGTCTTCTAAGTCTTCTAAGGATACGACCATGCAACACCCTTCCGCCCCTGACTACGGAAGCAATAATCCAGCCAAGTCTTCAACTCCTGGCGCACAACCAGTCATGCTGACGCTGCCAGCCTTTCAGCAATTAGCTGGTGAATTGGGTGGGCATCCGTTTGTTAAGGTGGTGATCGAACGCGCGAGCGGCCGCGTACACTTCATCAGTAACGATGAATATTCATTTCACGCCGATTATATCGCTGAACGCATTCTAGGAATTAAACGGGAAGAGTTACGAGCGCATATTGATGAATTCAACCAACAAGTTTACCTAAGTGAAGACCGTCCCTACCTTCTCGGCATTGCCGCCTTACACAAAAAGGACGGAGAGCAGTTCTTCACCATTGAAACTACCGAGATCGACAACATGGGTAAAAGCATGTTGCTCGCACTTTATACGACGATTAAGCAAAAACTAGACGTGGCTTTACCGCTGTATTTAAAACCAGCAAATCATTTGCAGGAGGCAGTGGTCAGCACAATTGATGGAACTACCTTACCGCGCCTATACAACCACGAGCTTTATGCCATCAATGATTTCGTCGCGCTGAATAAAGGCACAACGACAGGCCGCCTGCGAACATTTACGGTCGATAGCTACCGCCACGACGCAAGCACCATAAAGTGGTACGACATTGTCTGTATGGACAGAGTGCCTGATGATATCCCGCGCGTTGCTGGCATGATTAATGCCCAGCACACCACTCCGCTCTCACACACCAACGTCCTTGCTGGTGGCTGGGGCATCCCCAATGCCGTACAAATCAACGCCAGAGAACAAGCGATCCAGGACGGCCTCGATGGACAGTGGGTGCGCTATGAAGTGGACCCAAGGCAGCCGGAAATTATATTAGAAAAGATTGATGCCCCGTCCTCCCTACCGCAGCAACCGGCTTGGAGCGTCCACAGTATTCGGCTGGAAGAGCCGGAAACCGTCAATACAAAAGTCGTATCCTTGGGCGACCTGCGGATGAGTGAACGTTTTCGTTACGGCACCAAGGCTGCCAATCTGGGCGAATTACGTCATGTACTCGACCATGGATCATCGCGATTGACCGGTTTTTACCGCGTCCCGCGCCCACCACGCCACGACCTCCTACAATATCTGGCCAGTGCTATAGGCACTAAACCTGACTCTGGGTTGCCGGAAAAGGCCTGGCAATACCTCAAAGCCTCGGTACAAGTCCCCCGCGGCATCGCCCTACCCTTCTCCTTGCAGCAAGAATTCTTGCAGTCCTCGTGGAAGATCCAGCAGGCCATTGGCCGCTTAAAGATGGCACTTGAGCTGAATGTCAAAGAGGTCCAAGCCTTATGCGTCGAACTCCAGCGCCTCATCCGGGGTACGCGTTTTAGCGACCATTTGCGCGACCTGATTGACGAACAGATCACCAATCACCTAGCCGGTGTGCGTAATTTTGTCATCCGCAGCTCATCCAACGCTGAGGACCTCCAAGACTTTTCCGCTGCCGGGATTTATGAGTCGATCAATCATGTGACGAGCGCGGAAAAGATATTTGAAAGCATCAAAGAGGTGTGGGCTTCCCTGGTATCTCCACGCAGCGTGCGCCTACGGCAAGATGTAGGCATCTCTTTAGATGATTGTTATATGGGAGTGATCATTCAAGAAGAGGTCGCTTCTGACATGGGTGGAGTCATGGTCACTACCAACCCAAGTAACCCCCACGAAGACTTTCGCAACGTCTATATCAACGTGTCGGACAAGTCTGCTATCGAAGTGGTGTCAGGGGTTTCGCAGCCATACCAGTACCTCTATAACACGGTCGAAGGTGGCGGCAGGACCCTAGCTGTGGGTGCCTCAGGTTCCGACCTAGACGATCAAAAGCACAAAGTTTTGCAGCGTCTGGCATTTTGCGGCCGCCTCCTCCAGTCGCATTTTTCGCAGGATTATTCCTTTTCATCACCAGCCGACATAGAATGGGCAGCTTTGGGGGATAAGATTTACATTCTACAGCTGCGGCCTTACTCGATATGAACGACCCTACAGTTAGCAGCCCTGGCCAAAACCAACTGTCGAGCATATGCCGACGCTACACCTGCTTTCAGTTCTTTTTTAATCTACTGCTGTGGGTGCCAATTTTTTATTCCGTCCAGCGCAAGATGGGTCTTAGCGATCCCCAGATCTTCGGGATTCAGAGCATTTATTATCTGGTATTTTGCGCACTCGAGATCCCAACGGGATTTATCGCAGATCGCTTTGGCTACCGGTTTAGCATGCTTACGGGTGCCGGTGTTTTAGTGATCGCTAACCTCCTGCCAGTGGCTCAGCCCAATTACACTGGATTTTTGCTTCATTTCCTTGCCATTGCTCTGGCTAGGTCGCTCATTTCAGGTGCCTCGAGTGCCTATATGTACGAGTATTTGCAAGCGCAAGGTGCAGGTGATCAGTACAAGAAGGTCGAGGCCGACGCACGCTTTTACAGCCTTATCGGGCGCATTGCCGCGTGGACGGCAGTAGGCTGGTTAATGACCTGGCAACTGACCTCGCCTTATTGGCTGTCGGCAGTAAATGCTGCTGTAGCTTTAATCGTCGGCTTCACCATGCCAACCGTCGCAGCCAAGACGGACAACACTAAAGATCAATCTTTCGGGGCTTACAAGAGGGTGTTAAGTGGCCGCCTATTTTTATTGATGCTACAAGGCGTCGGCATTTTCGTGATGGTTCGTATTCTGCAGGTAAATCTGTATCAGCCCATACTGACCGCCCGCAGTTTTGACATCACGACCTTTGGCTGGAGCATGTCACTGATGACCGGATTTGAAGCGCTGGGCTCGAAGGCCGCACCATATCTGCGAAGTAAAATAGATGACATGCGAGTAGTCACCTTGTCGACGATTGTCTTGGGGGCAAGTTTAGGCTTAGTGGCCGCCTTCGGTCAGGTAGGAACGCTGATTGGCTTTTGCTGTTTTTCCTTTGCAGCCGGAGTGGCATTCCCCGTGCAGAAGCAACTGCTCAATGACGCAATCACGGACTCACGTCTGCGCGCTACGGTCTTGTCTATGGAATCTATTTTAGACCGCGCCTGCTGCGCCCTTGCAGTGTTACCGCTCGGGTCTCTTGTAGCAGCAGGACGTCTGGACGATATCCTGTGGGTCACCGGCGCAGTCGCAGCTGCCTTCGCTTTGGGCCTTCAACGCGCCATGTGGCGATACGCGAGGCCTGTGGCTACAGGTGCCACGACCACTGTGCAAACACATGTTACGGAGTCAGAGCCTGGGCAGCGGCTGTGAAATGCAAAGCCCGACAGACTTCCGTCAGCGGAGCACTCTTGCCGCTGTAGATGAGATAACTTCGTCGACACTTGGTATCGACGTTTTAGTCATTGGCAATCTCACATGCAAAAGCGTTTATCGCTTGCCGATGACCAATGTCCAATAATCGGAATGGACGGTGTTTTAGCCATGCAACCCTTTTACACACAAGGCGGCTTCCACCTGGTGCATCAACAGATTCGTCACAGCGTCACAACTGGAGCATGGAAAAATCTGAATTCCGCTGAATCGGCCCCTACACGCGAAGTCGCCGAACTTCCCTTTGCGCAAGTGCGGGAATTCGATCGGTTGCATTTCGGCGTGGAACGCCCCGCTTTTTTACAGCCATGGTTGCAACCAAAAGAAGGATGGGCGCGACGCGTCATCGGGGCGGATGGTCAAATCAAGGCCCTGGGCGCCATTCGGAAAGCAACTAATGGCTGGCGCATAGGTCCCCTATTCGCCACGGAACGTGAAAATGCTGATATTTTGCTCAGAGATTTGTGTAACCGAGTTAACAAGCTACACAGCGACGTCGTATACATAGATGTGCCGCAATCGAACGGCGACGCAATGGCATTGGTTGAGAAATATCAGATGAGTCCTGCATTCACATGCGGTCGAATGTACTGCGGCACAGCGCCAGCACTACCCTGGCAACAAATCTTTGGAGTAACTTCGCTTGAACTTGGATGATCTGAAGTGATTTTCTAACTATTTAAGCTGGCGACAGTCGGGCTTATGATCTACGAAAGAACGAAGTATAATCCGCATGCAATATGTCCACAATGTCAATGGCGGTCCACGTTTAAGCGTGCCTTCTCTAAAATAGCAGAGAAATCGAATAAGTCGTGCCTGCTGCTGGGTCCTCGCCAAAAAGTAGGCCTAAAGTCTCAACAAGTATCGGCCCAGATGATCTTTCTGAGCTGAAGAGATTCATGGATTTCTACGCTAAACCCTGTGAGCACGCGTTTGTCTATCTATGTACTACGCGCCGACAGCGCGGTAAGTTCAAGGTTGTGGCCTTGGCAGGAGCTGTTAGCCCACATTTTTACCTGCTGAGTGATCATCAAACGCGATGCGACAAAGCGGCAGATCTTTTCCTGTTCTTCACTCGTCACGCCAACGTCGAGGGCTGCATGCTATCATCACAGCAGAGACCCCAAAGGAGGTTAAAGTGATGATCGTTCTGCGCAGCATGGCTGCATGTCTGTGGGTACTAGTGCTAAGTCATACGGGATTCGCGTCAACGGATCCCAGTTTTTTCATCGATGGACGGCCGCTTGGGTTGGTTGAGATTGCCAAGCTTCCTGACTGTACTATAGTTGAGGTATGCGAACCGGCCCAGCTGCCGTTGAGAACTAAACCTGATTTGGCAACAAAACCCAGTCAGGTGGTCAACTATCGTCGGGAACTGCGCTTTCAGTCTTACTCGGAATCGCAAGCTGGCGCTCTTGTCTATAAGTGGCAAGGGGGGCGGCAAGTGGATGACTGGTTTATGGTGCGTTTGAATACGCAGCAAGGCGCAAGGTTTTGGATCCACAAAAAGGAAATTCATGCCTACTTGCCATTGGAAAGGCTCCTGACCAAATACCCCCTCATGATCCTCGACTCCTGGGATGGAGCACTGCGCGAAAGCCCGACCGCTAAAAGTCCGGTCAAACTCGGTCATGGCGGAGCCCAGTGATCAGTCCCGGCTACTTTTTGAATTCGACGATTTGACCCTCATGTTTGTTCACACTGTCGCGGGGGCTGGGGGTGGAAGTTTTTCATGTTCGGGTTGGAAAGAATGTTTTGCTGCAGAATCAGGGCGTAGGCAGGTCATCGTCTTTGATCGCCGTGGCGACTGGGTCAAGATCAAAGGTGCGGATCATCCGCCACAGAATGGGGCAGTTGGCTGGATCAAGCTGCCTGCAGAATTGTCGGAAATTGACACCGTCGACGACCCTGCCGTCAGGCGGGAGTTGCTCAAAAGGATTTATGGCGAAGCCGCCAGGAATTGCTTTTTTTCGGATGACCGCATCGTCGTTCGGGCTCTGGAAGTAAGGCGCGAAGGCCCGCAATTATGGGCTAAACTGAAGTTTGATGAGCAGCATTGCCTGGCTAAGACCGATCTCCTCAAAAACGGCACTTGGGCACCGGTCTATACGTCCAACGGTGATTTACAGATATTTTTTAATACTGTGCGCCCTCTCTCTGGTGACTGACCCCCCCCACCCAAAAAATCAAACGCCGCGAATCCTAAACTCAGGGCTGATATGCGGGCAGATTTTTAACCGATGCTGCCTGCTTCATCCAGCGCCAAAGCGCCTGCATTTCGGGCAGGGTGACATCCTCTTGATTGGGCATCATCAGCCCCATTTTTTTGGCGAGGACTTTCGGGTATTTCACGTGAGTGAGCAGGTTTTCTGGCGAGCGTTTGTCGTAGAGAGCCAGCGGCGTGAAAAAGTCCCAACCGAAGTGGGCGCCAACGTGATGGATGCCATGACAGAACTGACAGCGCTGTTTGAAGATACGCTCGCCATCGCTGACCCCTAATTCGAACTGCTTATAATAGGCGGCGGCGTTTACAAACTCGATCCCGCTCAGTGAGTCGCAGTGGCGCCACGGCGAGAAGATTTGCGAGCGTTCTTACGGAACATAGGGGTGCCCCACCTTGCCGACGACGAGTTTGTTCCAGCCGAAAGTGATCGGGCGTGGGTCGTCAGATACTCCCCAGGCTTCGCCCTTGCCGATGACGGGGAAATCGACCTTACATTCCGCCGTGCAACGCCCTTTGCCGGAGTATGTACTCAAAGAGTTCGAGGCCTATCTTAAATGCGGTATTCTTGCCCACGGCTTTATTCGCCTTCAATGCGCTGCGTGCTGTGAGGAGGTGGTTGTCGCATTTAGCTGCAAAAAACGCGGCTTCTGCCCGTCATGCTGCGCCAAAAGAATGGCCGAGGCAGCCACTCACCTGACGCAAAATGTACTGCCGCTTGTGCCTTACCGGCAGTTCTTGGTGTCGTTTCCCATCCCCCTGCGTTACTGGTTAGATACGAACAAGCGCTTTGCTGCTGAGGTCTTTGGTCTCGTCAGTAGAGAGATTCATCGTTACTACATCGCCAAAGCTACTGCCGCCGGCATCATCAATGCCAAGCCGGGAAGTATGGCGTTCACTCAGCGCTGGGGATCAGCACTAAACTTAAACCCTCACCTACACATCATCTCTATCGATGGTGTCTACACAAGATACGGTGACGTTGCGAGATTCCGAAATCTTGATCCAATCACTGATGATGAGGTCGCTTGTCTTGTAGAAAGCATTGCTACCCGCGTCCAAAGTCTGTGCATCAGACGTGGCTACTTGGATAAGGACGGCGATATAGTCCTCCATCCCGTAATTGACCCTCTGTTTCAAGATCATGAAGCACTCACTGCGGCATTAGCAGCGTCGATTAGCGGCAAGATCGCATTTGGACCAAATACCGGCATTTACGTCCGAAAAATAGGCGGCGGCTTCGGCTATGAGGGTGAAGTGCCACTGGCCAAAGGCAAGCGCTGCTTCTCGGTAAATGGCTTCAGCCTACACGCCAATACAGCAATAAACACGCATGCCAGAGAAAGACTCTCTAAACTGATCGAATACATAGCCAGAGGACCCTTATCAAACGAACGCATTGAGATCCTGCCCAATGGCGATGTCAAGCTAGCACTCAAAACGCCGTGGGCAAACGGGAAGGTGCATTCATTCTGCATTACTCCTTGTTAGAGTTGATTGAAACTGACCTATTGCGAGCGCGTCTCACGCTGCGACAATTCTTCTCGATGCGGCCCCGTAGTCTTTCTATCACGTCCTCTGTAATCTCGTACCACCATGGGCCACGAGGAGTCTGCCGATGTCCTGAAAGAAGGCCTATTGTACGCCAATACCCGATGGTCTGAATCCCAACCCCTAGGCGCTTTGCCGCGGCGCTTGTCGAGAGGTATCGCCCTTCAAGGAGATCACCCTTGGCGGCAAACGCCGGGTCTGATCCAGGTTTTGGGATCCCATAACTGTGCCGAATGCCGGCGATCGAGGTTGCAGTGAACGCCCGACCAAGACCGCTTCGAAGGCCTGCCTTGTTCAATTCGGCTGCTATTTCTTGGTCGTGGTGAGTAGTCGCAAGTTTACGAATCGCCTCAATCACGGTGTCCGGTGTTTTTGTAGCTTTTGCGTTGTGTGGTCTCGGCGCAAACAGAACGGTTGTTGCGCCGGTATGCCATAGCACATTGATCTTGACTAGACGCTCCGGCACGTCGATCGGAGAAAGCGCTACTTGTTTCACGAGCAAACCTAATAGCTCCTTACGATCGCGATCGGTTGTTGTTTCTGCCCTCCATATTTTTGTGAAATCCTTTGTCAGGCGCATGACTTGCTGCCGCTGAGAGCTTGAAAGCTCCAGAGGTTTTATTGCTCGTGCGCGTAGGTACTCTTGGTTCAACCTCTCCAATTCAGCTAATGCCTCATTCCAGCGTTGCTCCAAAGTCCTCGCAACCAGCCGATTTTCTGGCTCAACTCGATCGAATTGCCTCTGTGCACGTTCAGCGTCGATGCGAGCTCGCTCGAGCCGTAACTGCCATTGCCGATCATCAGCCGTCGCGCTTTTCTCGAGTTCAACCACCACGGCCAACGACATGTCGATGTTCTCGAGCGACAATGCGTCCAGCAAGTATGTTTCCATCGCCCGATCGATCCGCGATGCGGGTACAACCCAGCATGTCGACGTCCCAAAGGATCGCTGCCGACGCGCACAGACGTATGCCGGGGGCTGAGTTGGTTTGTTATTGTAATGCGGATTCATTCTGCTGCCGCACTTACCACAAATCACCAAGCCCTGAAGTAGCACGCTCCCTTTTCTGGCTACGCCGCGGCGCCCGTCGACATCGTTATCCAAGCGATTGGCGGCCAACTGTTTTTCGTTTTCCAAAAACTCCTCCCAGCTGATGTAGTTGGGGTGGGCGTTCATGATCTCCACAAGCCACTCACTTCGATTCCGAACCAATTTTCGCCATTTTCGGATCTCGCCATCGACCAGCCGATTCTTAGTCCTGCTGCGACCGTAGCTGTAAACCCCAGCATAAGTCGCGTTTTTCAGCGTTGCCAATACCCGGCAATACGAGAGATCGGACCACGACAATCTGCCACCGCCACCGGAGATCCATTCACGACTTGGAAAATATAACCCATGTTCCGCAAAATAGCGGGCTACCGCAAACCCAGAACCGGTTTCACGAAACTTCTGAAAAATGAAGCGAACGGCAGCAACCACGCTCTCATCTGGATCAAAAACAAGCTTCCCATCGAGGTCGTAGACGTACCCCACCGGTGGTCGACAGCGCAGCTCACCCTTCTTGGCTTTGTTGATCCTTGCGCCCTGGAGTCGCAATTTCATCCCATGCAATTCCGTGTGGCTCCATGTCCCTTTAAAACCCAGCAGTACACGATCGTTGAAATCGTTTGGATCGTAGATCCCATCGTGATCAACCACCAATGTGTCTGTCAAGGCGCAGACATCTAACAATTTGTGCCAATCGGCCTGCGACCTTGAAAATCGCGAAATCTCGAGAGCGAACACTGCTCCTGCTTCTCCTATTCCCACCGCAGCCATTAACTCAAGAAAATCAGCACGATTGTCGACAGAAGTCCCACTCTTGCCCAAATCCCCGTCCAAAATTCGAATCTGACTACGGTCCCATCCTAACGCCGCTGCGCGGTCGGCCAGGGCGTACTGCCGCTCCGTGCTTTCCCGGTGAAACTCGACTTGGCCGGGCGACGACTGGCGCAGGTAAATGAACGCGCGTCGCTGGAGATGCACGGGACGAATCTTCGTGTTCATGAGCGACCTCCACGGAGTTTGCCCCTTGCTCGATCATCCGCATCACCAACTGAGCCGTGAGCATCGTCAGCTTGTTCATGCGAAATCGGTCGTCCAGAGGAAGGATCGGGCTTGTGTTTGTACCCTCGTGCATCGCTTGCTTCCCCGCAAGATTCCTGAGGTTTTACCACCAGCGCCCGGATAAAGTCTATTTTCTCAATGGTTTTGAGCAGAAAGTCAGCTCGAAACAATGCGCGAGCTGTGCAGCCGTTCATGAGAAATGACGGCCCCTCAAGGTCCGTCGCCCATGCTGGAACAAGCAGGGCACCACCATCAGGGTGCGCGATACAAACTTCTAGGAGCCCGTCGCGCCGCTCGAGACCTCGGATTTCCACTTCACGCCCGACCATCGGGTGGATTGGATTGGTGATTGTGATCTTTGCATTAAGTCCTTTGAGTACCTTTGTCGATCGCCAGCGACGTTGGCACCACGCATCTCGTCTTCACGCCGTCCGAGTTTATAGAGAAACTCGTGGCGCTTATACCACCGCCACGCCGCATTGCTGGCACTTGGTTACTTCGAACTTAAATACCTAAATACCGAGGCCAGCATCTTTGACCACTTATAGTTTTCGAACTCACGCGGTTTCTCTGCTTCCTCTGTGTCACTGCGGTGTTTGTGCACAGCAATACCCGCTTTGCCTTATTGTGGCTAAAGCCCTTCATGACTACTCCACAAGTGCACCACTGGCATCATATCAGCGACGAGGCTGCTATAGACAAAAAGTTTACCGTCTCTTTTTCTGTGATTGATAGACGTTTTGGGACCTATTATTGTCCAGACGAATGGCCCCAAAAGTACGGACTCTACCAAGAGCATATTTCCGATCAATTTGTGAAACAGCTCGTGTACCCGTTCTTGAAAGCTGTGAAATGGACCTCATAACAAAAAGTGAACTGACAAGGCCTATTTCATCGCTTGCATCCCTGACTATGATGCTTTGACTGACTCATGCTCGTTAAATACCGGGGCTGCAGTTATCATTTTCGCAACGACAGTACAGTGACCGGTCCTGGGAGTCCACACTGTGATAAGGGTTATTAGCCAATGCTCCGAAACGCTCGCATATTCTCTTGTTTTTAGGCTCAGCAACCTCGCCCTTGCAATCGCCAGCCGTAACGCCGCCAAGTTGACCGCGGCTGGTATCAAAGCAATTGGGATCCGAATTACCGCAATGATTCAATTTCAACAAAGCTAAATATTTAGGAAATATCGCCGACGCCTTGAGAGCTCCACCGGCGGTCGGACCGCCCGTCGTATAACCCATGGGAAGTCCCGCGCTGGCGCTAGCAGTATACTTGCACCAAAAATTACAATCGGTGGAAAGCAGTTTTAAGGAGGTCGAAATACCGTTGTCATTTTCCCAGTCGTTGTAGACGGACTGACATTTAGAGCCGGAATTACTTTCATCCAAAAGCTGAAGATTGGCTCGACTCGACCGCGCCCGGCTGGTGGAAGCAAAGTGCGCCGCCAACCTCACAAACTCCGCTTTTCCCTCATTCGAATACCTAATTTGCTTACTTTTGATATTGAAAAGCTCTGCGAGCGAAACGGATTGAAGAAATTTTCCATGCTGCGATAAAAACGCGTCGGTAAAAATCTCTGCTCCACCAGGATATGACCTAAATGCCATAATCGTAGTCAAAGCGGGCTTGGCCAGAACACCTTCCACTCTGCGCTTAAACTCTGCCGCTACCTCTGGATTCCGTTCCGCTTCATTCATCTCTCTCACTACGGGATCGGCATCAATGTCATAGTTACCGTCGGAGGCGAATTCTGAAGCATTGTTGGGTGTGCATGCACATAATCCCGTTAGCGCCGTCGCCACACAGATTTCGATTAATAAGAGATTCCGAATAAAGCTCCGAAGCAAATCTTGCCTAAACATAATACCGATCCTTTTTCTCTAGGGTTCCCGAACGAACCCGCTGTGCGGCTTGTATGGGACACTTATCGGTATTTTCTCAAAGAACCTTTAATAGATACTTAGGCTTAGCTGACCGCGCGCGCGAAAAGCGCCGTCAATTCGGTGGGTTGCCGCTGATTTTCCGAATCGTATCTTTCTGATAATTCTAATTTCTGAACCCACCCATGTGGACCCGATAAGCGGTTCAGTGAACAGCGGCTTTTACCTGAGCCGATTTTCTTACTAGGAATCTGCGGCGTTTCGTTTTTTGACCAAGTGGTTCAAAACCGGGCCGGGCGGAAGCGAAAAAATACCCGGTGTTCACCGTTGCACCGTCCTTTGGCATTCTCTGCCCGAATAATTAACTATTCGTTTTCGCTCAAGAAACGCGTCCAAAGTTAGAGCCCCACGCGCCTTCATTCAAGATGGCAAGGCGTTTGCATTGAGGCCTCTCTGCGCCCGCGCGGGGTGCGATTAAGTACCCATAAAAATCCTGACCATTTGGACTTCCCGACTATTTAGGAGGAAGGATGTTACGTACATTACTCGCAGTGTTTATTTTGACCGCTACGACTCAAGCTCAAGCGATGGATCTGCAAACGGCCCGTCACCCGCTGTGCGGAGTGGAATCCTATAACACCCGCACGGATGCACAGTGTGGCGTGGCTACTTACCGCGAGGCGCGCTCGCCAGATTGCGGGGTCGAACACTACAATGCACGGCTTGATCCCAGCTGCCCAGGATCTCATCAAGCGACGAGGCCGATTCCCTATATTGCTATTTGCACTGATCCTTCGGGAATCTGCCCTTGGGACGACGTAGTTGCAGAGTGCGAAAAGCCAGAATTCGGAGTGGCATCGTATAAATCCTGCCGCACCCCATCGAACGGTGTTGAGGCGTATAATAGCTGCAGTCTACCGCAGTTTGGTGTGGCGGCTTATAGGTCTTGCTCGTTCTATCTCACCCCCGAACAATTAGATGAATACCTTAACGTTAACGCATCAAGCGTGGAGTTTTTCGCTACCCTCTTACCAGGACGACAGGCCGAACTCTTATCACGGTTGCGAGAGGCAGCTTCATTCGCATGTTTGGTTCGTAAATATCAGGCTTTAACTGGATACGAGACCGTCGTTGATGACCTTGCACAGAAATTTTTCGTAACTTTCGGCTACAAGGTCCAGGACTACACAGCCAATTGCTCATCTGAAATCCTAGATGACCCCGCACGTCAGGTTAAAGTGACAATTACTGGCACTGATAACACTCTAGCCTGTGACAATTTGACACCGGAAGCTATTGATTCAGCGGCCGCGCCAGCAGGCGTGAGCGAGACCGCTATGCAGCACTTCAAGCAGAGCTGCACCCTCAAGCTATCTTACGCTGCTCTGCTAAGCTGGTTTCACTTACGTTCGACCGAACTACAACAACTTTCATCCGATATCGTTGCTAAACAAGATCCAAGTATAGCTGCTCGTATCGCTGCCTTGGAAGCTAAGATCAACTCCGTCAACGTCTTCGGAGGATCCCAATGAAGGCGCCAATTGTGACTCGGAAAAACGAGCTATTTGGCCTCGTCTTCGCAGTCGGCATGTCGATTTCTACCCTTGCTGCAGCATTACCGGCCATAGACCAGTGCCAATACAATCCAGCGGATCTAGCGAACACCACTACGGCAACGGCCACCATAGATCGCCTGCGGAATGGTGGATGCCTCGACAAGTTACGCCAAACCGAAAAGTGCCTGGCAAAAGCAGCGCAGCTAGCGGGCGATGTTAATAGTATGCTTACCAAGTTTAATAAGCGCAGTCCTGACACACCTTTGGTGGTCGACGCCATCGTTCGCGGCGCGGTTGCAAGCAGCAATGTGGACCTTAATATTTGGCGCAATTTTGACGCCTTGCAGAATGATTACAACGCGTCGCTGGATGCCATTGAACACTTGGTTGAACAGTATGCCAAACCGTCCCCAACAGCGATGGGAATCCAGGCACAGATTTCGGAACTTGACCGCGGGATTTTTGCCGCGGCCGATTCCCTAACGCGCTTGGCAACACGAGAAGCAGCGCTACTAGCGGTCATCGAATCTAGCAAGCAAAACCTGGCGGCCCTGCAAACGCAAGCAGAGGCCACGATGACGGAATTAGCCTCACCGACCTGTCAATATGCTGGCACGGCAGCGATGGTTACAAAAGCGCGTCTCGCCGTAGCCTCGCTCGTGTCAGATGTGGAATTTGCGCTCCAGCACGTCCTGCAGGCTAAAGAGGCTCGGCAAGGTCTACTGAACTATGCCTACGTTGCCCTGAGATCTGCGCTTGAGCAGGCGTATCGCGATCTGGAATTGCAGCATACGACTGAGCTTCAGGCGAAGATTGACGTGGTCTTAGATCTCAATCGCATTTCCTCACGCTTCGAGGCGTGGTTCAACTATATTTCCTTCGATCAGGAGCGTGACCTCGTTGAAACGGTCTATCAGCTTTACGATGAATCACGGCGCCTTTGGGCTGCAGATCTTGTTATAGAAAAGGCCTTCCAACTACAGGTCAGCATGGTGGCCAAGTCCAATCCTGATCTGGCGGCACCGTACTTAGCGCGTATCAATTCCGTGATCCAAAACACCACCGATCGACTTGCCCAACTCGAGCAGCGCGGCTGGTCAGGTTATCTATCCAAACAGCGCGCGATGGCGACTCGCCTACTAACGCAGCCAGACAAACTACCAGACAATTGCGCCGCCCAGTTGCAGATCTATTTAGGTGCGAGTGCTTCGGTTGGCGACATCGACTATTACCGTCCTCTTGAGAAGCATTGGCGGGATACGGTGCAGAGCTGCATGACGCGGAGGCAGTCATGAAACAACATGCGCATTTAGGAAGTATGATGATCGCGATTGTCCTGGCAATTTGGGCTTGTGCTCCCAATGGCCGGGAAGACCAAGCTCGAGATGCCGGATACTGTCCGAAGGGGAGCGACCACTGCTACCTCGCTCCGATGGTGAAGCGCTTCAATCCTGCCGATCTGCAGGATGAAGGAGTCGGTGGCAGTGATTCAGGGTCACGATCAGCATCGGGCTCAGCATCGGGCTCAGCATCAGGCTCGGCCTCAGTAGACATTGGTGGCGATGAGGCTGCTACTGGCAACAGCGTAGGTAGTGTTGGCGAGGATAGCGGCCAAGCTAAGCAGCCAGTGGGACAGCCTATTGACTCCGGCAGTCCATCTCCGGGCAAGGGTCATCAGGGTGGCGAGCCATTCTCCGCGGTGGGCGAGTCCTTAGGGGAACTTGCCGTCGGCTTGGGCAAGAGTGCGGGCGATATATGGAGTGCTGTCCGCGCTGAATTCGATGGCGAGGCCGACGAACGTCGTCGGGAAGCGGATGCAGCGCGCGATGCCTACACAGAAGCGCAGGATTTGCTAGCTCAGGTCAAAGCGATTCAAGATCAAGCCGCAAGTGACCAAACCCGACTTGAAATTGCCATGACAGGGATCGACGACTTCCGTCGCGACTGGGCTAGCAACCTTGGTACGCAGCAACTCGATCATTTCCGATCCAGCTATAACCAGCGGACCGACGCCATCATCGGCAAGATTCCCGTCACTAGTGCCAGCGATTATCAGAAGAACAACCCATCGGCCGACCATCCAAGCCGCAACTACATCGGCAAATCCAATGTGGACCGCGGGCTGAGATACGCAGACTTTGCCGATCAACAAATCGCCTCCCACCCAGAATGGGACCATCGTAGCGAACGTACAGCAGTGGTTGGTGCTGGCCGCCAGGCATCCCACCAGGCTGAGGCTAGCTACCAAAGCGGCAACTTGAATGAAGGTAATCAGGCCATTGCGATTGGTACTGCGCTAGTGGATTTGGCCATTTCTCTGACGCCAACCGTCGGAGGAGTTAAGGATGTGATGGAGGCCATCACCGGCAACAGCTTGCTGACAGGAGAATCACTAGGAACTTGGGGACGCGCTGCCGCTACAGTCGGCGCTGCCGTATTCATCGGCACCGCAATTGTTGCTCCGGAAGCGCTACCGGTCGTCAGTATCTTCGGCAAGGTCTTAAGAGGGGCTAGCAAGGGCGAAGAGGCCGCAGCCGAGGCTGCACGCATTGTTTCTTCTGCGAAAAATCTCGGAGTCACCACGCCGGAGGGAATCAAGACCTTTGTCAAGCTGGATAAGGCGATAGAATCACTGCCAAGTAGGTTAAAAATAACACGTATCAGAGAGGGCGCTGACGCAAGTAAAGTTGCTATCATCGGTCGGAGTATGGGCAATACTGAAGAGGGGCTGGTTGGGGTGAAGGATGCCGCCGCTCATCTAAAAAATAATGACGTCACCCCAGCAATTTTTGAACCCTCACGAGCATCCTGGAATGATTTTATTGAAAACTACGTGAACCCGTACAGAGCAAAAATTGGTAACCCCAAAGCAAATCTGCCAGATGAAATCGTTAAAACAACAGATTTATATAGGGAAAATGTCACCTGGGCTAATAAACTAAAAAATGAAGGGTATACGGTTCTTGATTTAGGTAATCCGAACAAAATACCCGAGCCTAGCATTTTTTATGAGATGGAAAAATCGATCCTATTTTAGACAGGAGCCTTATGCAATACCGCGAACAGTTGGAAAAAATGCTAGTTCCAACGCCCCCAACATTTACGATGTATGGTCTACTTCCGGTCAATACCTATGAAAAACAGAGCCCGCTCGGTGGCGTCATCAAGGGCTTCGTTTTTACCAATAAATCGTCGGGTGTAAATTTATCGGTTAGTGTGAGCGATACAGGTTCGGTAACCACGTTTTTGTCGAAAGATGAGATGTCGTATGATTTACATGAGTATCTAAAATTTAAAAAAAGAGAGAATGAATACATATCTGATTTTTTCTCCGTACGACTCGACAAATATATTGAAAACCTCTGTGCACTGATCAAGTCTGAACTAGGTGATATCATCACGGGCAAGCGATGGGAGGATGTACCTCGAGACTGGATGGGGTATAAGTAGTAAATTAATCAATGAGTATGGTTACTTAAATATACATATCTCAGTAGGTTTGTAGGGTATTCAAGGCCTGTTTTGGAATAATGCCTCCTGATCAACCGCGCCAACATAGCGGCCACCCAAGTCTTTTGAGGGGCAAAAGCGGCGTTTTTTGCAGCTAAATGCGACCACCGTCTCCTCACTGCATACTTCGCATTTAAGGCGAATAAAGCCGTGGGCAAGTAAGCCGCATTTGAGATACGCCTCGAACTCTTTGAGTACATACTCGGGCAACGGGCGCTGCACGCCAGGCAGCTTCACCGGCTCACTTGCCGGTGATGTGACGGGAACTCAGGGTGCCACGTCGGTAGTGACTGTGGGCGGCGTGAGCGCGGCCAATGTCGCCGCCGGTGCTAACCTTGCCAATGGTGCCACCAGCGCTAATACCGCATCAAAACTCGTAGCGCGTGACGCCTCCGGCAACTTTGCTGCCGGCACTGTTACCGCAAACTTAAACGGCACGGCAACTAATGCCACGTCGGCCGGATCTTTAACCGGCTCACTAGCTGGCGATGTGACGGGAACTCAGGGCGCCACGGCGGTAGATTTTGTAGGCGGAGTTAGCGCGACCAATGTCGCCGCCGGTGCTAACCTTGCCAATGGTGCCACCAGTGCAAATACCGCATCAAAACTCGTTGCACGCGACGCCTCCGGCAACTTTGCTGCCGGCACTATTACGGCAAACCTAAATGGCACTGCAACTAGTGCCACGTCGGCTGTATCTTTTACCGGTGCACTTGCTGGTGATGTGACGGGACCTCAGGGCGCCACGGCGGTAGCGACTGTCGGCGGAGTTAGCGCGGCCAATGTCGCCGCCGGTGCTAACCTTGCAAATACTGCCACAGCAAACAATAGTACTTTAGCCATCGTAAAACGTGACCTTAATGGTGGCTTCAATTCAGGCCTAATCATTAGCACGGCGCCAAATTCAGCCACTCAGGGCCACATCGTCATCGGATCGGCCAGTCAAACAGCGAACCTACAGGAATGGCGGGATAGCAGCAGCAACCTACTCTCAGCGATTTCACCTAGTGGTGCTCTCGCCTTCAAAGATAGCGACGGCTCAGCCAATTATATAAAAATACGGGCTAATCCAGCAATGGCGACAGACCTAACCTTAACCCTACCAGGATCTTTAACGGCAGGTGGATACTTAACTACGGATTCCTCAGGTGCTCTGTCGTGGAGCACTCCAGGCGGCTTCACCGGTGCCCTAGCGGGCGATGTGACGGGAACTCAGGGCGCCACGTCAGTAGCGACTGTAGGCGGAGTTAGTGCGGCCAATGTCGCCGCCGGTGCTAACCTGGCCAACGGTGCCACCAGCGCGAATACTGCAGCAAAACTCGTTGCACGCGACGCCTCCGGCAACTTTGCTGCTGGTGCTATTACTGCAGCAAGTATGCGCGTGACCACTAACCTGGGCGTTGGGACTTCAACAGCCCACACAGCGATTCAAGTTGCTGGTCCGGTCGCCACCGCCGTAACCACAAAAACTGCGGCCTACACAATTTCGGATACAGACAGTATCGTTATCGCGGACGCCACAACGGCGGCTTACGGTTTAACACTGCCAAGCGCAGTCGGTATCGCCGGCCGTCAATACCTCATAAAAAAACGCGATAGTTCCGCCAATGCAGTCACCGTGGCGACGACCAGCTCGCAGACCATTGATGGGGCATCATCATTCGTACTTGGCTCGCAGTGGGTTTTTGTCACAGTCATAAGTGATGGTGCCAACTGGATTATCGCAGCGACTAATGCAGTTGGTGTGCCGTCGGGAAGTGTTGCCTATTTCAATGCTTCGGCTTGTCCATCGGGCTGGTCCGAGCTCACCAGTGGTCGCGGACGGGTGTTGGTTGGCATGCAGGCTGGAGGGACTTTAGCTGGCACAGTCGGGACCGGGCTCAGTAACCTGGCAACAAGGGATATCACGTCAGTGCCGGCTCATAATCATACAATCTCAGCACCAGTCACCACCACGAGCAACGGTGGAGCCCACACACACAGTGTCGATCCTCCTAGCACTGCGACCTCCAGTACAGAGGGATCACACGTGCACACCATCGACCCACCCAATACTGGCACAAGCTGGGGCGGTGATCACAGCCACGCTATACTCGCAGGACCTGGTGATGACTTAAACTTCAGCGGCAATTACGACGGCGTTACTGATTCTGATTCATACGCAGCTGTTTGGCGTAATACGAACGTAGCAGGAGGCCACTCCCATAGTGTAGACATAGTAGCATTCTCTTCCGCTGCCGCGGGTGCTCATGGACACACGGTCGACATTGCTGCTTTTAATTCAGCGTCTGGTGGAGCCCATGATCACACGGTAACCATTCCAAGTTTTACATCTGCATCCACAGGCTCTGCCAGTGTCGATGTAACCATGCCTTACTTGCAGCTTTTGGTTTGTCAAAAGATATAAGTCGGGCGGTAGCCGCGTAGCTGCCTTCGCTTTGGGCCTTCAACGCGCCATGTGGCGGTACGCTAGGCCTGTGCGTTAGTGGCGAAACAAAGCCAAGGACTCTTCTCAGCCCTAGGAATTGGTGAAAATCCTGATGCTAAAAGATACGGGCGACAAGTTTGAGCTAAGCAAGATGCCTGGAATGCCCGCACCCTATATTGTGGTCGAAATAGGCAGCGACCACGTGGACCTTAAGTATCGGTTTAAGCAGCCTGTCTACCGTGGACGGACTAACCTCGTGCAGTTTACGCTCATCTGCGGTCGTCAGGGCAACTGCCACAAACCTGGCAAAACTCATCAAGGATCAAGCCTTGCTGCTTTCTGGTGGCATTTTTGTAGCGCAGACGAATGGCGGCGAGGGATTGTTTACGAGCCTCGATAGTCACAGCGAATCCTTTCGCTAAGCGCCGAGCATAGCCCGTCAAAGCATTGTTCTCGGTGCGGGTTAATGTGATTTATCGAGGCAGCCTACCAAATTATTCCGCACCGGTCCGGTGGCATTTAAATCAACTCAACTCGCTTATTATTTTCACATGGACAGGGCAACACTAGTCATTGCCCCGCGAAAGAGCTCCGCCTAAATATCCATTTCCATGAACATTTTTATGATTCTTTGCATCAGATCTAAAGTATTTCTGCAAAATTCCGATAAGAAATCACAAGTGCAAAAAAGTGTAATTTTAGAGGAGCTACCTTTATGAGACTTATAGTCAGCGCGTGTCTAATTTCAGTTAGCATGTACTCACTAAGCGGCTGCGGAGGATCTGCCAGCCAAGAATCAGGGCTTAGTGCAGCATCGATCACGATGTCGGCTGAGGATCTCTTTGGGAATTATGACAAAATCGTTTCTGGGGCTGCCTTTAAAGGCTTGGTTTCGAGCCTACGCGCTTCGGCTTCGAGTGATGCTATGGATAAATTAAAAGCGCGAGCTAGCGATTCTGCCTTTGTGATCGGCGGCTATAAATTTAGCGGTGTAAAAACTCTTTTATCTGGAAAAAGCAAAGAATTACAGGGCTTCTCGCAGAAGTATAAATCGATGGATGAATACTGGCGCGCTATCGGTCTTGATGCGGATAAAAAAGTAACAATCAGTGACTTTAAGCGAGGCATTGCGACTTTACATAAATCCTTAGGGTCAAACGCTCCAGGCTTGACTAGCGCAGAACGTCTAGACATTGCCAGTGTACAAATCGTAATGGCCAGCCTTCGTCAGGCAAAATCAACAAAACTCAGCCTCGTAAATCCCGCCGTAGCTGCAGCAGCTGACCCGGAGCTGGTTAAGGCTGCAGGTGACGCAGTTGCGGGCGTGATTACAGCTGGTACTGAAGGGGTAGCTACGGTAGTCGGGGCGTTACCACCAGCGGTCAACAACAATGTTTGCGTTGGCAATCACTCTTACGGGCAAAACGGCAATAACGTAAAAATGGGTCCCGTTACTGTAGGTGCCGTTTTCTCTAGCAATCCAAATTATGGCGGAGCTCATTGCTCTAACCCCGGTGCTCCAGCTCCCGGTGGCGCCACGAATGGTCAGGGCAACAACAACGTGTCTGCTGGCAATAATTCCATCGTTCAAAACGGTAACGGTGCAGTAGCTCCGTAATCTAAATAATGAGCCCGCAGGCAGTGCTGCGGGCTAGTCCCAAAATTTGTTTAGGATGTCATCATCAGCGACTTTGATATTAAGCGAGAGCCAAATACGGCAGTCGATTCATTCAAATTTTAGTGGATTCAATCATGAATTTTTTTCATAAAATAATACCGACAGTCATCTTAGTCACTAGCTGCAGTGGAACGGAGACTGGATCGAGCATTGAAAACTTTATCGATAAGCGCGAGATTTCTGCTGTAATAGGATCGTATAACGCTTCTTTTCAACTCCCAAAGTACAAGAGTCAAGTTACTACAGTGGGTAAATTATCGTGGAAGAGCCTAGCCAATAGCCTTTCTAAATCAGCACCCCAGCGGTCACTTCAGCTCGGATCATTCAGATTTGACGGCCTCCACACGATCGCCGGTAAATTTAGCGGTGGCATGAGCACTTTTAGTAGCAAATATGCAAGTCTCGGCGAGTATTGGCAAAAGCTTGGCATCGACCCAACCAAACAAGTGAGCGAAGTGGATTTTATCAGCGGTCTACGCATACTTGCCAACTATCAAAAAATAGATTTCGATAACGTTGATACTTGGGTAACGACTCATAGAGACTTGGCCCAACAGTTAGTAAGCAAGCGCAGCCATGAACTAGTAGCCAAAGTTTTGTTGGTGGCTATGGCAGCACAAATTAAAGCGCCAAAAGATCAAGGCACAAGTCTAAACTTGTCGGAGATCAATAACAATATTTGGTGCGGCGGCGCTCAATATTGCGCCAATGGTAATGGCTACACGGTTGACCTACCCGAATACTTGCGTCCGGCTATCGAAGCAGCCTTGGCTCAACCGGCCCAGGGCGACCAGTTACAGCTCACTGACAGTGGCAATAACATGGTCTGTGACTTGCCCGTGTGTATCAATGGCAAGGCAAAAAAACAAGAGATTGTACCAAATGGTTATAAACGTTCAACACGCGCAGCACAGAACTGGTCATCCCGTAATTACAGCCCTTGCGTTGGCGCACCTGACGGATCGCGATGCACGAACAACCTAATCTGTGGACCCGATACGCTGATTTGCCATAATGGGAACGGTGGAACATTCAAATTTCACCCAGATCCGGCGCCAGCAACTCCCTAATCACTTGAACTAAGGGACATCAACATGGCGAACTTCACCAAAATAAAAATTAAATTTACCCTTGCATTCTCGTTAGGATTGATTGGCTGCGGTGTGAACCCAGCAAGCGAACTAGCTGCAACAGAAGTACGGGTGATCGACGTATCGCAAAGTATCACCCGTTACCAATCGGTGGTGAGCAAAGACACTTTCAAGACATCAGTAAAGAAGCTAAGCAGCCAAAGCTTTGGTCAATTTTATTCCAGTCTATTACAACAAGCAGACAATGTGTCTTTGCAGGTTGATTCATTCAATTATGATAAAATGAAAGATCGCCTCAACGATTTACGCAGCCAATACCAACAGCTGGGCCGGTCCTACCAAAGTATCGGTCACTATTGGCATGAGATAGGCTTTGACCCTAATCAACCTATCACAGCGAGTGAATTGCGCGAAGGCCTGAAGGTCCTGCAGCGCTTCCAGAAAGTCGATTTAAAACAACTATCAGCATGGTCCATGAAAAATTCCGCCATGGCGGACGAGCTTAGTAGCAAAAAGAGTCAGGTGTTAGCCGCAAAAGTTTTAGTGCTTATGATGGGAGCATCTCTAGCCGACAACCGTCAACAGGGCTTAGCACTCGATGCTGATGGACAGATCAACCATAGCGCTAGCGCTGTGAACCCATTCTTTCCTCCAGCCGGACAGGGCCCAGTTATGTCTGGTGGATCTCATAACAACACATTCTGTACGGGTGATTTTGTGTACGGTCAAAATGGCAATCGCGTTTCAATCGGTCCGGTGACCACTGGGATTTCAGCAAATATTCGGGGCCAAACTAACCCCGCGACGGTCAGTGACCCTGCTAACAATCGCTGCTTCCAATCTGCACCAACTCCAGTTGGATCGAGCAGTTTTAACAACAACGTCGCCGGCGCCGAGAGCGGCGCGATTGTAACCAACGGCAACAACGTAAAAGTGGGTCCCTGAGGAGGCATTTCAAGTTCTTGTTCTACCGCTGATCGAGCTTGATTGCTAAAGATCATGGCTGCTATCGCTATGGCAGCAAGCGTTAGCCGAGCACGCCACTTATTGCTGAATGCAATATGCATAAAGCGACGCCATTTATGTCATGTTTATGAACTTGCTTGAATCAAGACTGACGGCAAATTGATGTCGGTAGGCACACCCTATTCTAGGTCAAAATCAGTGACCTCCAAACACCACGCGGCCCAAAGCCCCCGTTAAGCACTGAATTCACGCAAGTTAATAGCAATGTTTTGCCTTACCCCAGCAATTGCTTTGCAGGAATGACGCAGTCATGAAAATAATTCCTCATTTTCGCTATCGTTCCGCCTGCCCCCGTTCGAATGCGCCTAATGGCCTAAGAGGAGGTGCATCGTCTGAGATTTCCATGATCAAATATTTTCTGAAATGCTTAGCAATCTGCACCCTGGTTCAGGCGTAGACCGCACTATTCCAAGGGCACTCGCAATCATCAAAACTGGGATTACCTGCGCAATTCCCAAACACGCCTTGATTGCCCTACAATATCTCGAAAATAGCCTTCAACTTCTTGATAAAATCAGGTCTGTTTAGCGATGTTGATGTGCCTGTTTTATTCACACCATCGGCTTTTTCCGTGAGCATCAACGGAAAGTTTTCCGCGACTACTTCTTCCGCGTGAATATTATAGTCAGTATTGATGTTCATGATCTGGTCGTAGTTGGTCGTCGCTGTCTCAATAAATTGTGCTTTGCCATCGCTGCCACGTACAACCTGCCACTGCGCGCCAGGTGCATCCACTAACAGCAACTTCGTCGTAATGTCCGCGAAAGTAGGCGTTACCCCGTTGGTAACCTTCAGCACAGTTGCGGGCATCACCCACTTTTTGCCGCCACTCTTCAACGTCACCTGCAACGCGCATGCGAACTCATGCGCGTCAGGATTGGTGATGATGGTACTACGAGTCTGCTCATCTAAGACCAGTGGCGATCCTTTGTAAACACACCCAACTGCTTCATGGGAACGCTTACGCAGACTGGCGTCAAAGCGTGAAATCACATGATACATCTCATGGGCAATTAGCTTCACGCGGTCGGCGTGGGTGTGCTTTGCATCTTCGAATAGATTCCGCCCGAGAACGATGGCATGTCCTCTGGTGTAGTTTGCATCGAACTCTTCTTTCTGGGTACTTTTCACAAACACGATATGGTCGGGCAGATGCAAAGGAATGCCGCCGGCCGCCAGTGAAATCTCGGAGATAATGCGCCGAATCTCTGCCTTTTCCTCGTCCCAGAACTCCTGCCCCTGAGCCGCGGCAAAGGTTAAAAACTGAGTCTTTGACACCATGTTCTGCGAGTTTGTGCGCAGCTTGCGGTCGTAGTCGGTGAGCGCCAAGGAAAACTCATCGTTAGAGCCGAGCGTGGCCGCTGCCATACTAGCGGACGCAATAGTAACTACCGCACCCTGAAGACTCGACTTGTCACCGGTAGTCCAATTTGTAGCCTCCCACTTTTTAGCGGGGGAACTAGCTTTAGACGAGGCGGATGGGGCGTTCTCCCCCGGCTGCTGTCCGGTTGCCGAAGTGGGGACAGGATCGTGCTGCGGGGTCTTCGCACCCGGCGCTGGCTGACTACAAGCTAATGCAAGCCCGATGGCAAAAAAAGGAACGTAACCCACTTTGGCTTTAGCTGTCATAAGACGACCCCTTCGTTCGCACTAACCCAGCTTTAGCAGTGCAAGACGCCAGCCAAAGTTAGGTAGCAGGAACACGAGGTGGGGCACCCCTAGATCAAGTACCTTTTTTATCAATAAAATCCGGTGTTTGTTAGATCAAAAAACGCTAGAAGCGCTTGAATTCGACGAGCGATTTTCTTCAAAAAAAACAGACAATGCCTAAACATTAGCCATGCGAACTTGCAATTCGCAGCCTTACACGAACTTGCAATCCGAGCCTGACAAATCGATTTGTGGTAAGATCCTGTTTATGAAATTCAATTCGCTCAGATTATGGAAAATCGTCGTAGGACGTTGGCTTGCCGTGGGTCTAGGCTGCGTCGTGACTGGTAGCTCCGCATTCGCCTCGGATATCATTTTTCCGGGTATCCAAGCCAAAGCATCTGCAGGTGCTGGTCAAACGGTATCGCGTGGCGCTACTGCATTATTCTTTAATCCAGCCAATTTGCTGCTGTCAGAACGAATACAGCCTGAAGCTGACCTTTCCGTCGCGAATGTCACTTATGCCTACCAGAACAGTGACACCGAAACCTTTGAATCCGCTGTACTCAACATAAAAACGCCAATGGCTAGCGCCGGCATCGCTTGGCGGCCCAGACCTGACCTGGCTTTTGGTATTGCGGCAGTCCCGTACGGGACTGGCTCAGCCCAAATTGACTACGGTGTGCCAATTGAGCTCACTCCGGGAATCTTTCAAGCGCTAGATGTCGCAAAAAAACAGGTGTTAGGCCGACTGGCTACCGGTGTTGCCTGGCAACTCCTCGACAATGTAGAGGCGGGCGCTGGCATCATTTACTCCAGTGAGAGAACTTCCATCTCGACAAAAAACGCCGGCACTGATCGCACGATCATTGAGGCCAGCTACGCCGGCAAATCGGCACAATTAAATATCGGATTGCGCGGCAATATTGGAGCTGCAACCAACATAGCCGCAAGCTATAAGACCGCGGCAAAAAGAACCTACGCAGGCACACTAGCTGTCAACGTAGCGCCCAGAAACAGCCCCGACTCACTGGAATTGCAACCATTCGAAGGCAGAGGATATGACCCTGCAACCTTGGGACTAGGCTTTGAAACTCGCTTTGGGCCCGTAGGACTATTTCTAGATTATGTACGAGAGATGTGGGCGGCAGGCCGCGGGGTGCTGAAACACGGACTGGGCACTGACGCGCCGACCATAGATCTTGAGAGCACCAACAATATCGCAATGGGCATCAAATACTGGATGCGGCGCAGCCACATGCTGCAGATTTCAGTGGCAAAGAATGATGGCAATATGGGCAACGGCGACGCAGTGCCTGCCGATCAAGCGCCCCGCCAGGTTGGAGGAGTTCAATTCGGTCAACTAGAGGCTATCCCGCGCATGATTTTCGCTGCTGGATACAGCTATCAACTTGGGTCTGGACGTCAGCTACAGGTAGCCGCGATGTCACTAAACGGCACTAAAGAAATTCCGTCGGGATATGCTCAGTCCGGCACCTTTCAACTTAGCATGACCTCCCTAACTGTGGGCGCAAATTTCGCATTATGACGCCTGTAAATGGCTAAACACGATCCATTTGCTAGACGCAGAGTGATCGAGTAACATTATAAAAAAATTACACAAAGGTGGAGTCCATGACTCATAGCCGTCTGATGCAGCTCGCCACAAATGACGAGGGATTCTGTTTTGATCCACGCACTGGAGAGACCTATCAACTCAACGACACGGCGCGACTAGTTTTGACGGAATTGAAGAAGGGGCAATCAGAAGATGCGGCGGCACGCACGCTGGCAGCAACTTATGAGATCCCGCTCTATGAAGCTGAAACGGATACCCAAGAATTCATGCAAATGTTGCGCATCAACGGAGTGACATAACCGTGCATGTAGCCATTTCAGGCATGAACGCGACCGACAATCCTGGACCTGGGGTTCCCGTCGCCCGTAGTTTGAGAGAATCCGGGGCGGCTAGCCGCATTGTCGGGCTAACTTACGACGCCCATGATCCCGGCAATTACATGGACTTTATGATTGATCACGTGCATCGGATGCCGTATCCGACTAAAGGGTGGAACGCTCTTAGTGAAGCACTTGCCCATGTGAAAAAAATCCACGAAATTGAAGCTGTAATCCCGTGCTTAGATGTCGAACTACCCCTCTATATTAAACATCAGAATCAACTCAGTCAGCTGGGAATTAAAACCTTTCTCCCGACCGAGGATCAGTTTTCTTTGCGAAGCAAAGAAAAGCTCATCAAGCTTTGCGCTGATATAGCAATTAAATACCCAGAAACAACCCTCGTTAATTCGATAGACGAACTACAGGAATTCGCTGCCCAAGATCCGGATTGGCCGATTTTTGTTAAGGGACGCTATTACAAGGCGAGCGCTGCCTATAACTTACAGGATGCAGTCCACAAATTTATCGAGATTTCTGCTGACTGGGGCCTGCCCATTTTGCTCCAAAAACCGGTATCTGGTATCGAAATTAATTTGGTCGGACTGGGCGATGGTGAGGGCGGACTGTGTGGCAGTGTCGCTATCAAGAAGTTAATGACCACTTCGATTGGTAAAATCTGGACAGGCGTGACGATTGATCACCCCGCCTTAAATGAACTAGCCGACCGCTTTGTCAGCCATACAAAATGGCGCGGTCCGTTTGAGCTTGAGTGCATTCAAAATAGTGAAGATATTTTTCTGATTGAGATCAATCCGCGGTTTCCTGCTTGGGTTTACTTCGCCACTGGCGTCGGCATTAACCTCCCGGAGCGGCTGCTACGCCTTATGCAAGGACGAGACGTAGGGCGAACGTCGGAATATCCGGTCGGAAAATACTTCGTCCGCTATACCTATGAAATTGTTACTGATATCAGTAAGTTCTTTAAATTAGCCAGCTCAGTTTGAGCAATCTGCGGTTGCTGCTTTTTTCGCTCACTTAATCCTTGGACGATGACTTATGAAACAGAACAAAAAATTGACTCGGCCATATTCCAAACCGTCCATGGTAAAGCTAGGCGGACCGCTTTACGCAAAGCATGGAGCTGCGTCAAATAATTCTGTGCCGGTTCGAACCTCGATCAGCAAAGTGCCCGTATCTGAACTAGCGCAAAAGTATGGCTCTCCACTTTTTGTCTTCTCTGAAGACGCCATTAGGAATGCCTTCACCAATTATACAGAGGTATTTAAACGGTTTTACCCAAAGATGGTCTTTGGATGGAGCTACAAAACAAATTATCTAAAAGCCATTTGCGCTATCTTTCACGAAGAAGGTGCCATTGCAGAAGTTGTTAGTGACTTTGAGTACGAGAAGGCGCGCGCTCTTGGAGTACCTGGCGACCAAATCATCTTCAATGGTCCGTATAAACCTAAAGCGGCATTGAAACGCGCGATCGAAGAGGGAGCTGTCATCCATGTGGACAGCATGGACGAGATCTACCAGATCGAAGCAATAGCGACTGAGATCAAGCTCACGGCAAGGGTAGGCCTGCGCGTCAATATGAACACGGGCGTTTATCCGCAGTGGAGTAGATTTGGCCTCAATATAGAGAGCGGACAGGCTATGGATGCTGCACGCCGCCTAGCCAAGGCTCCCGGCATCGAGTTCGAAGGTATCCACTGCCATATAGGTACCTTCATGCTTTCCGTACAGGCGTACGAAATCGCAGCGGAGAAAATGGCTAACTTATTCTTGGAGATCGAAAGTGACACCGGCGTTCGCCTAAAATATATCGATATGGGCGGCGGATTCCCGTCTAAGAGCCACTTAAAAGGCGTTTACCAGTCTCCAGAAGTAGCTGTGCCTAACATTTCCGAATACGCGGTCGCGATCACTAGCTGCCTAAAAAGGATTTTTGCTGACTCAGAACTCCCGACATTAGTTTTGGAAGCTGGGCGGAGTTTAATCGATGAAGCAGGATTCCTCATTACCTCGGTAATTTCGCGCAAGCTACTACCAGATGCAAGGCGTGCTTACGTACTAGATGCCGGTGTCAACCTGCTCTATACGTCGACATGGTATCGCCCGGTTTTTGAACTGGACGGTGACGAGGGTTCCTTTCTCGAGCCTGCCGTCCTCTTTGGACCTCTCTGTATGAACATTGACGTAATCGACAACAGCTTGATGCTCCCTCCATTAAGAGTCGGAAAGCGTCTCGTGCTGTCGCCAGTCGGTGCATACAACGTCACGCAATGGATGCAGTTCATCCAGTACAGGCCGGCCGTTGTCTTGGTCAGAAAAAACGGCAAAGTAGACCTGATTCGCCATAAAGAGAACCTCGAAGCCGTCGAAAACCTAGAAGTATTGCCGGAAGATCTCCAGCAAAAACAGGCCACAGTTTTAGGCTTTAAGAGTCGCAACGTTTCCTGATCGGTTTTATGGGGGCCTTCGTGGGTGTCGGTAGGTTTAAGTTGCCAGCGATACGCGCCGTGACTGTATCTGTGCAACAACTATTCAGTGCCTATGCACAGATTTTTGTCGTCGATGACTGGAAATTCGGTGGTGTAGTTGCGGCTCTAACCTTCATTCACCCAAATGTAGGTATGTCGGGACTGCTCTCACTTTTGATCGCTTTAGCCTTTGGCTATGGCCTCGGGATCCGCAAGGCATATCAGTGGAATAACACCTATCTCAGGAATGTTATTCTAATTGGTTTATCCGTTGGATATGTATTCAGGCTGCAGTGGAGCACCCTGCCTCTGCTCACGGCAGTATCCATCGGGACCTTACTCCTAACCATTAGCATCACTCGAGTGGCAACCCCCTTACAGCTGCCGGTGATGTCCCTGCCTTTTGCTCTCGCGAATATTTTTCTCTCACTGGCGACGCTTCGTTACGATCATATTTATCAAATGACGATATTTCACCAGGCGGACGCCTACTGGGGACCTAGCGCTGTACCCGAGCTCATCAAAGGCTTTTGCTTTGCCATGGCGTACGTGGTTTTTCAGAGTAATTTTTGGATCGGGGCTGCCCTAGCGCTCATTATCCTGGCTTACTCGCGCCTACTTTTTCTGTCGATGTTTCTGAGCTTTCTTCTAGGGGTATCTCTGCAGTTTCTAAAGTCGGG
>Ga0315274_10002242_pt1 | contig 29320 bp, 50 predicted proteins | sample YL17G02_20_MG_FD_203700 | JGI IMG/M metagenome (GOLD analysis project Ga0315274, IMG submission 203700) | Sediment microbial communities from Yellowstone Lake, YNP, Wyoming, USA - YL17G02_20 | ecosystem: Environmental > Aquatic > Freshwater > Lake > Sediment | place: USA: Wyoming | collected...
CGGGGGCAATCCGTAAAATATGCCGTCCAGGGTCCACGCGGCGGCATTAAAAAATTAGCTAAAGTCCCGCCTCAGCCTTTCGCAAAAAAAGACATAGACGGATTGAACCGAACAATATCGGGCGGTAAGGAGTTCATTATTTATGAGCAGCTTACCCGTTCCTATGCCCGTGATAAAAAAGGCCGCCCGGTTCCAACGACAAAAACCGATCCCAAAACCGGGAAGCCAATTTATAAGCGCCAGACTAAGATAACTTTTTTGCAGCCAACGGTACGGCAACGGCCCGCGCTCTATTCCGGCGGTAAGCGCCGCCGTGCGCTGGGTATTGGTTTCCAGACCCATAGCAAGCGCCAGCAGGCGGATCAAAAAACAATGGTGGTGGTGACACCCGATGTCACGCCCCCAATGGAGTACGTGGTGCGGGGATCATCCGTGCGTAATGCTTTGTCTGATCTTGTACTGGCATTGGATCGTGATAAGGTTTACGATAGCAAGGGCGGCAAGGTCGCGGGATTGTATTACAACATCATTATCAAGCTGACCAAGCCGGACGGTGAAATTATCCGCATACCGGCTTCCGGGGCGCTTCCGGTCCTGGAAAGGTTTAAGGATGTATTCCCGCAGCTTGCGACCAGGATGTACCGGGAAACGGGTGAGACTGCGTTCCGCAAAGAAGTTGGGACGCTTACCAATTTACAGCAGGAACTAGGCTGGGCCGTGTCTCATTCCTTGTCAAATGTCGGATACCGTTTCACGTCCCTGAAAAATTTGAAGAAGTATGCCGGGCAGATGGGCCGGGAAGTGAAGCGGCTTGCGAAAGATGCTAGGCAGGCGCGGCAGTATGGGCAAACTAAATTGGCTGAGCGTAAGGAAGAAAGCATGGCTAAGGTGACTAAGGCCCGCAATGATATGCTTAACCGCATGTCTGGCAAGCGGATGATTACCGGGGATTATGAATTGGCTTTGCAGCTTCAGTTTGAAACCATACCAGTGAAATAGAAAACCCAAAAAGGAGAAAACTCCATGACAATGCTAGAATTTTTTAAAACAATTTCAATGTTTGTTCTTATCTGTATTTTAATTGCACAATATGTATGGGTGGGAGTTAAATTAGCTAATGAGGAATTTGACGATAAATGGGATTTTTTAATTCATCTTATTCCTTATGTATGGCTAGTGTTAGTGGTTATGCCTATATATAGATTGTTTTGGCCTGAAGATCAAATAAAGTAATATGAAAACCCAAAAAAGGAGAAAACCCCATGACCAAATACATTGAAAAACCCGTTGTAGTTGAGGCAGTCCAGTGGTTTAAAAATGGAGATCACCCGCTTGACGGGGATAAATCACAGGAAGGAAAAGTTGTTGGATATTATCGACATCCGTGTGCGCCGGGAGAAAGTGTATGCCCTAAATGTATGGCTACCATGCACAAACATGGCTGGATTGACCGCGGTCGTCATCCCGGCCAGATTGTCTGCCCCGGTGATTGGGTTGTAACTACATCAGAGGGCACTTTCAAGGGGATAACTAGCTATAAGTCTCACATTTTTGCTGCGATTTACGAAAAAGCGGATAAGTATTTAAAAGCGAATAGGGAAGCGCCAGCAGACAAGATCGTTGAGATACTTGAAAGGCGGTGCGCTTTTTCTTACGGCGATGCTAGTATAACGCTATATGATATTGCGAATGAAATAATTTACGCGCTTAAAGGAGAAACCCCATGAGTAAAATCAACATGGAATTTCGCTTATGCGATAACAATTTTTTCGTGTCCGTTGCGTCTATTTTACAGGCCATGGAAGAACATCCGGAAATGGATTTGGTAGAAACGATCAAGGTCAATGTCCATAACTTACAGAATGCGATCCAGGGCTTGCCGATGGAGAACGGGTTTAAGATACAACGCACGGATTATCCAGCATGAACCCCCAACCAGAAAACCCTTACTCTAAATATCACAGTTCCTTTTCCCGCAGCGAGCCTGAGATCAGGCCGGTGCCGATCATCGGTTTCGATACTGAGGATGACAGCAAGGGAACCCCGCTTTCATTCGCTTTCTATGGCGATGACGGTCCGTTTTATACCACGTCCGCCGATGAAGCTGTGGACTATATTTATAATGTCCCAATCCCCAGTTGCTTTGTGGCGCATAACCTTGAATATGACATCGGCAATCTATTCAAGCATTGCAATTGGCGGTACATCGACAATATGATTTACAGTGGCAAGTTATTGAAAGCTACGCTGGTTGCTTCCCAGCACTATTTCATAAATTCTAATTCTTTTTTCTATGGTCCCTTGCGGGATATGGGGGATGCGATCGGGCTGCCGAAGCTGGAAGGTAACGTGTTCAATCGGGAGTACAATATCCGGGACGCGGAAATTGTCTATCGGTTTATGACTAAGTTCCAACGCCAGATCAACAATGACCTGAAAATAAACCTGGGTATTACGATCGGGCAACTGGCAATGTCGGCGTACCGGCGTAATTACATGAGTACGCATACGCAGATTACCTACAATCATCCGCAATGCCTGAAAGCGTACTATGGCGGGCGGGTGGAAATTTTCTATCGTGGTGAGGTTGAAAATATTACGGTCTGTGATATTAACAGCAGCTACCCGAATGTAATGCGTAATGAAATCTATCCTGACACTACCGACATTGAACCCTCAACCTTGGAAACATGTGAATATGGAATTGGAAAATTTACAGTACACGTTCCGGCGGATACATTCATTCCACCGCTCCCTTATAAATCAGAAAGCGGCAGATTGTTTTTTCCGGTCGGTGAGTTTACCGGCTGGTGGACCTACGCCGAAATGCGGTACGCTCAAAGTATCGGAGTTCAAATCATCAAGGAGCATGAGGGCCACGGAACCAACAATGGTATAAGGCCATTTGTCTCCTTTGTCGATGATTTTTATAACAAGCGGCTGGATGCCAAGGCTGTTAAGGATTCTTTTCTTGACCTTTTTTACAAGCTATTTCAGAATAACCTGTACGGTAAATGGTGCCAGCATAATCCCGGTTCATCGCTTTCCCGGCATCCCATGAGCGCTACGCAGGCGGAGCGCAGTCATGTTACCCTGGAAAAGAAAGTTGGACCTTCTTTTTACGCTTACAAATCCACGAAAGATGAACCTCCGCTGACGGCAAATTTCATGTGGGGTATTCACGTCACGGCCTACGCCCGGCTCCGGTTGCAGCGGGGCATGATGGAAATAGTGAAGCGGGGCGGCAGGCTGATTTACTGCGATACGGATAGCATAATGTTTTCGGACCTGGCTGCTAATCCGCTGCCGGTGAGTAATAAGTTGGGCGATTGGTCTCAGGAGCGCTTTGACCTGGGAATTTTCCGGCAGTTGAAAGGCTACCTGTTATGTCAGCGTCAGGATGACCATTACGAAATTGAAAAGTGTGCCTGTAAAGGGGTGCCGACTGATTACGCTTACGATTTCATTGTCCGGGGGGCGGCCAAGTTTTTAAAGCCCATGCGGTTTAAGGAAAGCATTGTTCGCATTAACGCCAAGGTGAATGAGGGCAAGGGGGAGCAGTTTGAACGGGAAATGGGCGCTAATTACTGGCGGGAAGTTGAGAAGGTCATGCAGTCCGTTTATATCAAGCGGGCCGGGGATGGCAATGTCATGTATCCGGTGGATGTGGACGCTATTCAGAACGCGGAAGAAAACGTGTACGAGCGGCAGAAGTCGATTGAACCAGCATTGAAGAAAAAGGGCATTGTCATCAAGCGCCAGCGCATTAAGAAGTTTTCCCGTTCGATCAAAATACCGGCGGATTGGTTTACGCGCAATAGCGAAAAGCCCGGCGAGCCGGTGCGGATGGCATCGCAGCGGTTAAAGTGGCTGAAACCGGATGATTGCCTGGAATTGGAAATTGAACAAAGCTGGTTCGCCGGGCACGTCCTGGGAATTGAGCAGGGAAAATATGGCAAATATTATCGCCTTTTTTTGACGAAATTTAAGGATGAAGAAACCCCTGTCAATTTTTACGGCGCAATTTCGGTTAAATTTTTAAGAAACATTGGCTTTGACCAAAATTTTGTTGGGAATTTTATTGACATAATATTGCGTAAAAAATATATTGAAAAAGGAGCTTTAAATATTAAAGTTCAAATTTCGGCATCGGATATGTGCGCCACGTCCGATGAAGAAATCGACTTCACAGAACAACTCTGCGAAGCCGAAACAGAAAACCTGATGGCGCAGGATTGGAGCTTTCTCAATGGCATCAAATAATCAAAAATCGGAAATCGCCGGATTAATGAAAATCACGGTGTCGGAAATCGGTCTGGAAAAGCCGGTGCTGCAAGGGCTGGTGGAACAGTGCAAAGGCAAGGAAACCGCCTTCTGCCGGATTGTTGGGCAGGCTACCGGGATGAAATCCGGTACCACTGACAAGGGCGAGTACGTGAAGTTTTCCGGGCTCTTTCAGGCAACCAATTACCTGCATCCGGAAATCGACTACCGCTCCGGCAAGCTTATTCTGCCCCCGGTGGCAAGTGGGACGCTGGAAGGCATGCTGGGGTCCGCGCAGGCCGAAATCAAGGGTGCGGAAGGCGCAAGCGGGGCTGCCGTGGTGTTCGCCTTTGAGCTTACGGTTAAGGGTGACACTACCGCTGCCGTGGGTTATGTCTTCGGCATGCGTTCGCTGGTGAAGGGCAAAGACCCGCTGGAAAAACTCTTTGCGGAGTTGCCGGCCATCCCGGTACTTAAATTGCTTTCAAAGAAATAAGGTTACGGTCAATCGGTCTGCCGTTGCCAGGAAGCCGGGTGTTATAGCCCGGCTTTCTTTTTTATCAGGTTGCCAATGGCGGCCAGGCCGGTAGCTAGCAGTTCTTCCATTTCCGGTACTGCGGTTTCTTCCGGGTTGGGGTAGGTGCTATGGATAAGGAAATTTTTGATACCATCTTTGTCTCTGGTGTATCCATGCTCCGCAAGGAAGTCCATGAGATCACGTTCTTCCTGATCGTCAAGTTCGATCCACCAGCCACGGCTGATTTCATTTCTCGGGTTCATCGCTTTCCGCTTCTTCCTCATCGTCATCCGGCATTAGCTCCTTGGCTTCATCCGGGGCCAGGATACCTTCATGCAGGCCGCGCTTGACTTCGATCTCGCGGAGGGCATCAAGGTTGCCGCAGATGTCGTTCAGGGTATCGGCGGTGTCCTGTAAGGAAGCGGCGATCGTTACCATGGCATTCACCATTAATTGTTCAACGGTGATTTCCGGGTTTCTGGTGTCTTTCATCCCGTTCAGATTGCGGGGAATTTTGTTTTTATCGGTTTCGGGCATAATTTTTTCTCCTTCTATCTTTAAAATACTTTATCTTTAATGCTAGATAAAGCCAAAAGGACTATTTTTATGAAAATTTCCAAAGAAATGCTTACGGGCGGAGTAAAACAAACCGGTGCGGTCATGCGCCGCCTGGTGAATGATTATTATCAGGACATGGCCCCTTACGCTTCGCAACCTGAAATGGTGGTATTTCGCATGCTGGCGGACATTCCATTTGTTCCGGACCCGGCAGGGCATGAGCTTGTTCAGCGGCCTAAATTTACGCTGCAATTCGGCGGGGATTGCGATGATAAGGCCGTGGCGATGGCCGCTTACCTCAAATTACGCGGAATTAAGTACCGTTTTCGGGCCGTAGGGGCCAGAATACCGGGAAAATTAACAATTCCCTTGACTCACGTATGGACGGAAGCTATCATAAATGGTAACTGGGTAATCTTAGATTGTACCTATTCTCACAACGTCTACGGGCAGCAGACGATGGAGTATGATAAATGTGAATTTATATGATGCTGTCCGAAGCCCCTGGCGACATTCCTGACTATCTGAAAAGCGAGCTTTCGCCTTTCGAGAAGTTGCTTCCGGCGCTGATCGCGCTGATTGCGGCTTATTTGCTTGTGAGGTAATATGGCAAATATTTCCTTTTCCAAAGCCAATACCGGGATCGCTTACGCTGCTCGTCACACTTCTTTGCTGTCTGGCGCTCAGGTGCTTTCCGGACGCAGCATATTGGGGCAAACAACTACCGATGATAAATTAGCAGCCAAAAGACAACGGGCTGGGGCAAGCACGGTGGGAGTTGCGCCGCCTACTATCGACATATCCAAGGGCTATAACTGGCCTGATTGGAATAAGTTGATGAATTATTGGCTGATACCAGCTAAGCAGGCGGAGTTGAAGCAGAGAAGCACTACAAGTCAATCCTGGAATTGGTACAGTGATTATCCAAAAAAGTTGCAATTTCCAGCTACCTTTCCCACGCAATTGACGGCCTACGCAAGTTTAGTTTATCCGAATTTCCTGTATCTGTCATCGGCCCCGGCCATGTCGCTGGCCGCTCACATGCTGAAAGCGTGGGGAGATTTCCTGTACGATAAAGCGGCCACAATACCGCAGTTTGAAAATTCCATTGCCGCTTTTGAAACGGCGGCCAACAGGATCAAACAGGATTTTTTCCGTGATTTTGGCGGCGACCTTTACGGGCTGACGGTAGGTGACAATTACGTTACGCCAATGTTGGTAATGTTGCGGGCTAAGGCTACGGAGCTTGTGGAGCAGGCTCAGGCAATACAAAAGAGTGCGGAAGCTACCGCTAATGATGCAGGGTCTTATTATAGAATAGCGCTTCAATCTTTGCGGGCTTTAATGGAGATTGCCAATGCTGACCAAGCGCTGTATCATTGGGAAGCTATCGTGACCCGGTATGCGGATGAAGAAATGCGCTTTACAACCTGGCTTTCGCAGCTTGCTAATTTCCCGGCCTATCGCAATACGATTGCAAGTGTCCGGCGAATATATGTGTCCACGCTTGAAACAGCCAAGGCCAGGGTAATGAGTTTGCAATCCGCCAAGGCCGTGGAAAAAGGCGTGGATTACGGCGAGCAGACCGTGACCAGTAAAATGCGTACTGGCACGTGGTCTAAAATTGAGCTTGATGTTCAGTCGATCTCCGCTGACCAGATCGCCGGGGCCACGGCCCGCATGGACAGTCTTATCATCCAGTTAAAGCCCGCGCTTGATATGTCAATCAGTGACGCCACAGCGCTTTACAATCGGGTGGTCCCGTCCGCGCAGGCGTACTATGACGGGTCCAGCCTAGCGGTCACGTCCAATCCCAAGTTCAAAGCCAAGGTGGAAGAATATAACAATCTGGTTTTGAGAGTTGAAGAACGGTTGGGCGGCAAAGCTGGTGGTCCTAAATGGGGGTTGATCCTGGGTATCGGCGCGGCTGCCGCCGGGGCATTCATGTTAGCAACGTAAGGGGATATTATGGCAATGAATTTTACACGTTCGGCATTGCTCGGTCAAAGTCCGGACATGCTTTCGGCGCAAGTTGAAGAAGCCAATGCTTCATACCTTAACGCGCTGCATCTTATCGGCAGGGCGCGGGGCACTACCGATCCAATTCAAAAAATCGGATACGTCAATGAAGCGATCAATGTCATTGAGAAGGCGGATGGCATTTTTACCGATGACATCAAGAAACATCCAATGGTTGCCGAAACCATAAAAAAAATTCAGGTCTTTCTTCCTCCGGAGCTTAAACAAATTCAAAGCTACAAGGATACGCAGGCGCAGTACGCTTACATGAAAGCTGCGGATACCAAGGCCAAGTTTGAAGCGGCAAATGTCAAACAGGACGTTTACCCTGATATGCCGCCGCCGGTGGATGCTGCGGGGGAAGTGACCCCAGAAACAAAGTTTCCCATCCTGCCCATAGCCGTTGCCGCCGGTGCCATCGGCCTGGCGTTTATGATAGGGAGCTAACATGAAATCAGTCTATCGCTATCCCGCTTTGTATACCCTGGAAGGTTACGGCGGGTCCGACTTCCCGGTGCCGGGCATTTCCATGTCCGGCGCTTACACGCAGCAGGACACGTACCGGAGCCAGGATTTTTCCGTGTTAAGCGGTTGGGGCATTTTTGACTTTCTGCGACCATCCCGTATTCGTCAATGGGCTCCGGCAGTAGCTACGGGGGCAGGCGTGATTACCGCTGCCATACCTAATCCGATTACTGGCGTAATTGCGATAGGTGCCGGGGTTGCGGGCGGCGTATCGCAAGCCATCTATCAGGCCAATCGGGGCGGAACCAATGATCCCCCGAACAGTGGAACCGGATATAAACAAAAGACCGATGATAACCTTGGCGTGGCGGAACAGAAAAAGGTGCCGTGGGTGCCGATTGCCGTACTCGGCGGCGCTTTGGTCGCCGCGATTTCAATTTCCTAATGAGCGGGATAGGCGACATACTCAAGCCGATTATCGGCGGAGCTTGGCAGAGCAAATATCCGGCTCGGGAAGCGGTCACGCAATTATACGCACTTGGCATTGAAAAGATCATAGGTGAGCAACCGCAGATAAACCGTTATGACGATAAGACGATCATCACCTGGAAACCCGGCCAGGCCAAAAAAATGCAGAGTTACGTTGCCCGCGTTTTTATCGGGACTGCCAAAGCGGCCCCAGAAGCGCCCGGTAAAGAGTTTGCATTATCGGAAGTTCAAGTGGACGTAAGGCCGATCATAGCGCCCTTGGTATTAAAAACCGTGTTACCTTTTATGGCTGCCTACACGTTGTTGATCTGGTACGCGGCAAGGAGAAAATCACATGGCAGAAGAAATTAATACAGCAATTGATCCGAAGACGGCGGTTCAAAACCTGTTTGCGAGCGTGAAAACGCCGCTGATATGGTTCGGAATTGGCTTTGTGAGCGCCTTGCTTTGGCAGGGCCGCAGGCGGAAGTCTTTACCATTGGGAACGTAATGGCTGTCAATAAGATAGGGCAATTAACGTGTCTGGGTAGCGTGGAAACCGCCCCAGGTTTTCCGTTTTTGCGTTGGATCAACCCTACCGATTTTGATTTCGCACTTGAAAACATGCGGGTGAGGATTAAGGATAAATATTCAATTTCCGAAGCATATAGCTTGATTGGATTATTGGTAACTCCGCTCAAACGCTGGCTTACCATTTACATTGAACTGGCAACCAAGTTACAGGAACCATATACACCGGATAAGGCGCATACCTGGATGCTGCGTTTTATGGAATATGGTTATACGGCAGTTCAACTGAAAGAATACTTTGAGGTTTTCTATCAACTGGTTCAGGAAAAGCAAATTCCCAAGAACATTTACGAGCCCTATACCTATGTTCCGGAAAAAACCGGACCAATAAGCAGTTTTATCAATTGGTTTAAGGTTTCAACCGGCATTGTTACGCTGGCGTTGGCGGCGGGTATTATCATTTACGTAAGGAGAAAAAAATAATGCTACGGTTCAGGCACAATCGCAATGAGAATACCGGCCTATCGTTTTACAATTCGGATTTCCAGGTGCTTTCCGGAATGTCGCCGATCATTAAGGATCTTATGTCTAATCCGCAATTTCGCACAGTTACGACAGCTTTGACGGCTATGCTTGTGGCGGACAGGGAGCTTACCCCTATGCAGAAAGCTTCCGCGACGGCGCAATTTTCCTACACGTCCGACTTTGTGCGTGATTACATGAGTACTTCAATCATTGAGGACAAGGCTTTCATTCTGCCGGAACTGGATAATTTCTGGGTGCCGCAGTTTCAGCGTAAGGGATACGATCCAATCATTGCCAGGCGCTTGTTTATTCATTTCAACGATCTGTTTAAACGGGGCGTGGTGACAAGGGATATTTGGAAGCCGTCACCCAAAACCGTGGACGCTGAAAAGCAACAGAAAAGCATTATCGGAACTATCACCAGCAGCAATAAAACATTGCTTTACTTGGGCATCGGCGCGGGAGTGCTGGCGCTGGGCGGAGCTTTATTTTTAATGCGGAAGGATTAATCATGGCGCGTATAGGCTATCACCCGGTTATCGGGCAGTACGGCAGTCGGCAAAACCTCATGGGGCAAACCGATACAACCTACCTGGGAATGAGTACCAATCAACTGACCATGGCCGCCGCCGGGATCGGAGCGGTATTGCTCCTGCTCGCCTTTATGAAACGGCGGCGCAAAAAACGGGCGGCAACCGTGGCGGTATCCGCTCCGGCGGCACCGGCAGCAACGGCGGCATAGCGTATGACAGTACGGCGTTATCAGGAGTTCCATGGGCGTAACCCGCGCAGTTTTTCGCGGCGTAGATTTCATGTTCCACAGCATTTGATAAAGCTGGGAACAGCTTATGCAATCGAATACGTGAGCGATAAATGGAACGGCGGCGGCGATGGCAAAAGGGCCATTTACCGGCACCGGTTTGAAAGTCCGGCTACGCTTTACATGGATGAAACCGGACACAGGCAACTTTACCTTATGGGATCACGGTTGGTAGTCACGGAAGCAGGCATTGAAAATTAAACATTTGTATTGCGTATGGATAAATTAATCACTATCATTAACCCATGTGGCGTAACGGCCACGCAACCAAGGAGAAGCAAAATGCGAAGAAGGAGAAACATGACCAGCGTGACTGGCCCGACAAATTATTGGGGGACCAAACCCTCCAAGAAAAGCCCCAAGCGGGTTGCAGCCGGTAAAAAAGCTGCCAGGACCCGCGCCCGGCTGAAAGGCGCTGTTCGTAAAGTGCGCCGCCGCAGACGGACTTACGCGGTTGCCTCTGTTCGGCGCTGGCGTAGGTTGCGCGGCAGAACACGGCGGATGACCGTCCGCAGGGTCCGCAGAGGTCTTCTGCGCTCACCTTTCGGTATCGGCTACCGCAGGGGCCGCCGGGTACGGATCAATCCCCGGTTCTCATTGCGGGGCATCCTGGGCCGCTGGCGTCTGAATCGCGCTCTCCCGATCCTGGGCGGGTTCGCCGGTGCCATCACCCTGAAACCGGTCGTTACCGGATACCTCATGCCCATGGTCCCTGTCACCATGCAGGGGTTTGTCGAAAAATATTTCGGCATACTCACGATCCTGGCCGGTGGTTTCCTGTCGGCCCGGTCCCGGCGTAGCCTGATGAAAGATGTCGGCCTGGGAATGATCGTAGGCGGTGCCTATGATCTGATCGCGACCAATTTCGTGAACCTGCCTTTCATCCCGAAAGTCACTCCCGGTTACATGCCCGGCACGGCTTCGGCTACCACTTCCGGCCTTGGCGCTTCCATCGGGCGCGGCGCAGGGTATAGCATTGTTGGCGCTTCAAACCTGAGCATGGACATGGAGCCGGATGTCATTGGTTCCGAAGACCTTGACGACCTCATTTAAGTAAAAACTGCGTACTTCCGGACAGTCTAAAGCCGGGAGAACAGAAAACCCCCGAAGGCCGCGTAAAATTCGGTCACGCGCAACCTTCGGTATCCAACTGCACCGGATAATTTCATTTGCGGCCTACTAACTCAGAGCTGCAAGGAAAGGGGTCAATCATGTCTCGTCCTGTCATCACCAAAAAACTTGCCGATATGCTCGCTCTCGGAGTAAACGGCTCGTATTCTAACGAGGGAAATGCGCTCCAACACACGCTGTATGATACCGCTCAACCACCGGCGGCGCTCGGCGCGACCATCAACTATTTCGTCCAGCCTATCGGCGCTGCTTACGGCGCTGGTAACAAAACCATCACGGAAACCAACCTGGCCGATCCCGGCAAGCTGCCCAACGGGCAGACGTTTATCGTTACCGCAATGGGCGTAGCGCTTAAAGCCAACATGGCGAGCGCTGCCGCTGGTAACGCGCTGGTCGATGACATTGTGAACGGCTTCTATTCCTGGATTTCCAACAGTGTGTTCCGGATCGTTATTTCCGGGCGCGAGTATGAGTTCCAGGTTCCGGGAACGGAGTTCATTCCCACCGTGGCCCTGTCCGGCCCCGCTACCGCCGCCTCTCAGCGGACCGGCGACTTCTGGACTTCCGGCTGGGTTAAACTGGCCGCTACCCCGGTAGTGCTCGGACAGATGGTGTCCTTCTCGGTTCAGCAGATCATGGGCAACCAGGTTGCCGCTGCTTTCACCGCCGTCAATACCGCGATGGCGGTTTTACGCGGCCAGGACGCCGAAATTCAGGTAAGGCTTCGCGGCTACCTGACCCGGAGCATTTAGCTCCAACAACCCTTTGGGGCGGGGGGTTAAACCCGCCCCAGCATTTCAACTATCACTCATTCTTTAAGAAGGGGATACCATGTCAGAAGGAAAGACATACCAATCAATCGTCCAGGAAGCCGCATACCGCCGGGCAGTTCAGCTTTACAAATATTTTTACACCTACACGGTGACGGCCATCGTTCCGCCTAACGCCACGGTGCCGGTGATCCTGAGCATCGAACAGGACGCGGATTTTTTCATCGAAAAGATTACCGGCGCATGCTATGGCCCCTGTACCGCTGCCGGTATCGTTACCCCGGCGGTCGCCACGGACTTTGACATGCCCGGAACCGCAATAGGTTTTGCCGGTCGTGGCATTTCCATTCAACTCACGGACACCGGCGCGGGCCGCGAGCTTACCAATGGGTTTATCCCGGCGGAACTGTTTTTGACGCCCGGATACATGAACGGTTTTTTCCAGCCTTACCGCGTACAATGGTTTGTGCGGCGCAACAGCAAGCTCCGGTTCGACATTCGTAACCGTGACACACAAGCGGGAGCTAATCAGCAAGTGGACATTGCTCTCAGCGGCTACAAGTACACGGTCAGCGAACAGGACATTCTGCAAACTCAAAACGCCATACAGGCAGCCTAACCTTCCTTTAACCACGGAGGATTAGCGCCATGAAGGTGAATCCGGTTGCAGACAAAAATATCAATGAAGCACTGTATCGGCGCTCGGTGCAGTTCGGGGACGTTCCGCGTTCCAATGAAATTCAGAAGTGGCCGTTCTGGCTGCCTTTTGTTCCGGAGCCGGTCCCGGATAACACGCTGTTCCCCTGGCCAAGTATCATAGCCAATGGCGGCCTTGGCTGGCCGGTGCTGGCCGGACGATCCAGGGACATCCCGATCCTGACGGAACAGGACGCCAGCTACCAGCTTGTGAACATGAAAATCACCGCTTCCCGAGGACCGGCCAGCGGTTCGATTGGAGCCCCGGCTAACGCCGTTGCCGTCATTGGCGTAGGCACGAATTTCCTGACCGAATACGAGGCGGGAAGCACCATTATTGTCGTGGATGATAACGGGGAGCGCCGATTTGGCGTAGTGGCGGCAGTCGCTACCAATTTAGCGCTTACGCTTAATGCGCCTTTTGGTCCCAATGCCGTGACAGCGGCCCCGGCTGCGGGCCTGGCTCCAATTGCCCGATATTTCCGGGACGATCAATGGTACATCAATGGTAACTTCCCCGGCGGCATTCGGGTGCTCGGAGCGGCAATCACCGGCGTAGGCACCGCGTTTACTCAGGATTATGTAGGCCGTCAGATCATTTACGTGGATGACACCGGGGCTTATAATATCCGGCGCATTACCGTAGTCGCCGGTCCAGGATTGGCTACCATGGACGCCGCAGGCGGTCCGGTCGCGGGCATAAACCTGGCATCTTATAAGCTGGGCCGGTTGCCAATCATAACCGATAACTATTTCCGGCCCCTGGAAACGTACTTGCGAACTTCACTTTTCATTCAATCTAATGGAGCAAGGTACTATCTTGGCGGCCCCGCTGAATTAATGGGAGCCAATGTCACCATAGTTCCATCCGTGGGAGCGGCGGCGGGCGGATTATTGGAACGGCCCCACCAAGTACGCAGTCTGCAAGGATCGCATGATGGCCTGGGCATGCTCTATACTCCCATCCAGGTGTCACGTGAGGGAATGATTTTCGTAAAGGTGCATAATACGCACCCAACATTGACCATACGAGTCAATGGCACAATCTTTGGCTACAAGGTGGCGGTATGACAGCGGTTACACGTATTGCGCGAATGGAGGACTTACCGTATTATAGTTCTCCGCCGATCCAGTTTGTTTATACGCAACAAGCGGTACTGGCGCTTGGCGTATATCCGATGGTGCTTGCCAAAGTCGCCATGCAGAACACGGCGCAGCTTTCGGATAACAGTCTTATCTATATCCGGGACATTTCATTTTACGCGGACGTTCCTGAGCTTGATTATCAGATGGCGTTGCAGCTTGTCGGCGGCGGCGTCAATATCCCGCGTCTTTCCATCTACTTTTCCGGCAATGCTAGTGTTCCGCTTCTGCGAAACGCTATTTTCCTGGGCAACTATTTCCGGAGACAAAATTATCGCATGCTGGCGCGTCCCAAAGTCACTCCCAATACGATCCAGGCGGCGATTGAGGGCACCTTGCAACAACATGCCGGGCTGGCAGGAATAGGCCAGGTCAATCTGACGGTGGAAATCTACTGCCAGGAAATTGTCGATGATTCTTTTATCGCGGCAATCACCAGAAAATATCCGGCCATTGAAAACGGGGGTATGCGCGTATGAGCATTGAAAGCCTGCTTGAAACCCAACCATTTCTTTATACAGTCAGCGGACAGCTTGCCACGGCAGTAGTCGGCAACGCGCAAATATCCGTTGCCAGCACTGTCGGTTTTGCACATGATAGTATTATCGCTTACGTGGATAATGCTGGACTGTTGCAATTTCATACTATTAACACCATTGACAATCCCCTGCAATTTACTTGTTACCAGGCCGCCCGGGCTGCCGCTGCCGGGGGTGTCGGTAATATCATTTACAACATCACCATGCAGAGCGATTTTGTCCAGGTCCGTACCGATCGCACGGAACAGGTTATACGCATGGGCGGCGGTATCGGCGGCGGACAGAACGGAAATTTATTATCTGTATCGGGCCTGTCAAAAATATCCGCGAATGAAGGCATCCTGGTAAAATCTGTTTACATGCGCCTGCCGTATCAATTCACGCTCGGGTCCAATGGAGCATCCATGCAGCTTTTCAATCGCTTGGCTGCGGTTGGCGGCCCTGGCGTGGTAGTCACTACCTTGGGTGAAAACGGTTTAATAAAATTACCCATCGAAAATACCGAAATCCCAGTCAATGCCTATATCCCTCCCTTGGGAATTAATTGGCAATTAATTTCGGTTATTAACGGATTGGTAAAACCTGAAACCGGCGCATTACCTTCCCCGGCAGTTTCCGGGGCACTTGCCCACGTATCCATGATAAATGTCCCGGCATCCCTCAACTATCAATATCTGCCGGTCATCGTGGGCATGAGAATTGTCCATGCCGCCACGACTTTAGCAGCATAAGGGGACGATATGAGCAGAGCGCCAGGGCGTTTAGGATGGGATTTAAACTCGGACGCCGATCGCAGCTTCTTTGCCTATCACGCAGCGGGCGGCGTCACGGTAAACATAGCCGATACCGATATGCCCCTGGACACCGAAGTAGTTGAATCTCCCATGTTTACTCACGCTGCCGGCGCGGCGGAAGTTACCATCAACCAGACCGGATATTATAACATTGATTATAATGCCGGATTTTCATTGAATGAAGATGATATTGTTGAAATCCGCATTCAACGGGACACCGGCGGCGGATACGTGGACCTGCCGGGATCATCAGCAAGCTGCGGAGCATAATGTAAAGGAGAATAAAAATGGGCATTGAATTGAACAAGATTTTGAATGACGCTGATTTGCAGACCAACCTAATGGAAATGAATATCCAGATGGCGATTGCAAAATCCGCGATTGCTAAAGTCAGGGCGGCGATGGATACCGCGAAACCGCGCATGGAAGCTCAACCGAGTAAATACAATTTGGTTATCCCTGAACTGACAGCGGAAATTGCCGCCCTGCAAACGATAACGGATACCTGGATTGCTGAACCAGCGCCGGAACCAAAACCATAACCGACTAAAGGATAATGGCAACACGTACCTGGAATGGCGGCCATGCCAGTAACAATAACTGGACAGAAGCGGACAACTGGGGCGGAACTGCCCCGGTCGCCGGTGATGATTTAGTTTTTACTGGAACAACGCGACTATCTCCGAATAATAATTTCGCGGCGGACACGTCATTTAACTCCATAACTTTTTCGGCTGGAGCCGGTGCCTTCACGCTTGGCGGAAATAGAATTAAGATTGTCGTTTCCATTACCAACAATGACGATAGTCTGCAAACCATAGATTTAGCTGTAATCCTCATGGATAGAGTGGATGTTTATACAACCAACGGCAATATTACCATAAATGGAGTTATCAGCGGAGCCTACGGCATAGATCACCGTGGAACTTATACGCTCACCCTGACGGCTGATAACACATTTACCGCCTATATATGGACTTTGGAAGGAACTTTAAGCGTCGCTAAAATTACTAATAAAGGGGTTGCATGTCCGCTTGGCGCTCAGGTAAATGATTATGATGGCGCTATTTGGCTTGGAAGTGGAGCAACCGCTGGAGCTCTAAAATATACCGGAACAGGCCACACGCATAATCGGCCCGTAGATGCTTATGGTACAACCGGTTCGGCTATTATTGAACATGCCGGAACCGGACTTTTAAAGTTTACTAATTATGTTGATGTAAGCTCAACTATTGGAGTTAAAGTTTTAGAGTTAAAAGGTTCAACGGCTGGAACCGGGGAAATATCGGGAGAAATCAAGGACACCGCAGCCAGCCTGGGAGTATTGAAAACCGGAACAAATACATGGACGTTATCAGGCGCAAACACCTATGACGGAACTACCACGGTAAGCGTGGGAAAATTAATCGTTACCGGATCAATTTCAGCCAGCAGCGCGGTATCGGTATCAAGCGGCGCAACTTTGGCCGGTAATGGAACGGCGGCTGGCACGGTGAACATAGCAAACGACGGTATCATTGAACCGGGGGTTTCCAGCGAAGCCACGCTCAATACCGGGGCGCTCACCTTAAACGGGACCTCAGTTCTCACTTACGGCCTGGGAACGACAAGCGATAAAATCGCCGTCACCGGGGCGCTTGTGCTGGACGGAACAATTAATGTTACCGCCGTTTCCGGATTTAAGCCAATACGATACTTGATTTTGACCTACACCGGGGCGCTTACCAATAACACGCTGGCAGTCGGAACAATGCCGTCTGGCTATTACGCAACGGTTTCAGCGAGCGGCGGAAACGTGTACCTGCTTGTTTCCGCAGGAGAACAACATAGCACTAATAGAGGCATACGCCGGGGCGTAGGCCGGGGAGTTGCATAATGGAAATCACAAGGGAACAAAACGTAGCTAGTTATTTTGTCGTACCGCTGATTGACGCGGCGACGCGCCCTTCTTACAAGGCCAGCCCGACCCTGGCGGCTGGTGACGTGAAAATCATCCGGCATACCGGCGGAGCCTGGAATGTCGCAAATCCCGGCACCTTGCCCTCAGCTATTGCAGGCGCTACCACGCAAGTGATGGCCACGCTGACCGCCGCCGAATTAAACCCGGACGATAACCAATATCCAATCATTGTTCAATTCATCGACCAGACCGCAACGAAAGAGTGGGACGATCAGACAGTCATTATCTGGACGCGGCCCAGAGTGTCAAACCTGAAACAGATCAATGATCTTTCCGTGGTTGGCAATCTCGCCACGCTTACGCTCAAACAATTGGACATTCAGAACAGCACCGGTGACGCCCTGATAGCGAAATCAACCGGAGCCAATGGAAACGGCATCGCCGCAGATGGAAATGGCACCGGAGCGGGACTAAAAACCCTGGGCGGCGCTACTGGTCCCGGCATTAAATGCACGGGAGGCGGCGGAAATACCAACGGAATTGAGGCTACCGGCGTTACTGGCGGAAGCGGCATGCAGCTTAATGGCGGTACTACCGGTCATGGCTTAAAGTGCTATGGCGGTGGAACCAGTGGGTATGGCATCTACGTTATCGCACAGAATGGGAACTCAGACGCCATGCGCCTGGAAGGTCAGGGATCTGGTGTCGGTTTACATGCCATCGGCGGAGCTACGGGCATTGGTATCTTTGCCCAAGGCGGCGTGACCTCCGGAACTGGTATCCGTGCGGAAAGCCCCGGATCAACCGGAGATGGTATTTACGCTACTGGCGTTGTTGGGTTAAATGTTTTGGGTAAAACAATCGGTATTCAAGCGGTTGGTACTAATGGTTGGAACGGTATCCTTTGCATTGGTAATGGCGCAGCGGCTGGTCTTGAATGCGTAGGCGGTGATCTTGGCGGCGATGGCATATACGCACAAAGCGGAAACGGCGCAATAGGCGCTGGTATCCATGGTGAAGCAAAATCTACCAATGGCCACGGCTTTGAAGCAGAAGGCAAAGGAACCGGCCATGGATTAAGAGCGGTATCCGGTGCCGGAGCTACCGGAAGCGGCATTCACTGTGAAAGCCTGGCAACTTCCGGCTCTGGCTTACGCGTCCTTGGAAAAGGCAGTTCCCCAGGCGTGGATATTGACGGCGGGACTACCGGAAACGGCATGGACATTACCGGAGTTGCCAACGGCCTCAAAATCATCGGCGGCCAGTCATCCAGCCAGGGCCACGGCGTTCACGTGATTGGCGGTTCGACCGCTGGCGGCGGCGTAGGAGATTATCACGCCGTCTATCTCGAAGGCACCGGACTGGCCTCGCATGGCCTAAAGGGGGCTGGTGCCGGCAGCGGCTCGGGCCTGTATGGTTTAGGCGGAGTTAATGACGGTCACGGCATCCACGGCGCTTCTCAGGTCAATGGCGACGGTATTCGCGGCTCCGGCGGAACAGAAGGCGAAGGTATTGCGGGCTGGGGTGGAACAGTCGAAGGGTTCGGTATTCTCGCCAATGCCGTAGCTGACGGCGACGGACTCCGTTGCGTGGGGCGCGCGACCGGGCACGGAATAAAAGCTACCAGCGGAGCCGGGGCAACGGGCGATGGCATCCTTGCCGAAGCCATGTCCACAAACGGCAACGGTATCAACTGCATCAAAACCGGAACCGGAATATCCCTGAAAGCCTCAGATCACGGCGACGGAAGTTGGCAAGAGGATGGTTTCCAGAAAAATACCGCTTCAACCAACTTTGAATTTGAAATGGTACAGCTTGTCGATCATATTACGCCTGCGCTTGGCGCGGCCATCACGGCGCAACGCTCCATTAACGGCGGCGCTTATGGCGCTTGCACAAACGCGGTCGTGGAAGTCGGGCTCGGCACGTACAAAATTAACCTTTCGGCGGCGGACCTGAACGGCGATATTATCACCTTCAAATTTTCGGCGGCGGCCTGCGATACGCGGACTATCACCATTAAGACATACACGCCATGATAATCCAATGGGTATATGGAGCGTTTGACAATGGTAGTGACCATTACAACACTACCTTTAGAAACAACTCCATTTCCGGCCTGTACGCGAAAAGCCAGTCGTGTAAGGTCAATACCGGGCCAGTACTGTTGAACGCCGGGGATAAAATCAAGATTATCAGCAAGGCCATTGGCGGAACAGCGCCGTTTATCACCAGATCGCAATCGGTACGACTGCGGATCACGAAAACCAGTTAGGGGCACATTATGGCAAAAGAAGAAAGTTGCGGCGTGAATATGGGACCAATCCAACTGAATGCCGGTGATAAAATAAAGATCATCGCCAAGCGTATCCAGGGAGGCGGACCCTCCGTGACGGACCCCAACCAGGTGCGGCTGCGGCTGACAAAAGTATCGTGATGGAAACCATACTGAAAGAGTTCGCCAATTACGGCATCACCGGCCTTTTGATCGCCTGGATGTTCTGGAAGGATTGGAAAGTCACCGGCAGGCTGTTCCGCGTGATTGAAAACAACACGCAAGCCATTACCAAATTAACCGACAAATTGGAGGCGAAATCATGATTAAAAAATATTTCAAGCCAAAAAGCCTGACCTGGTGGTCCGCACTGGCCGCCATCGGGTATGGGGTTTATACCAAAAATGTTGAAATCATCCTGGCCGGGCTGGCGGGGATCGGACTGAGGGGGGCGGTAAATGCTGAGCAAGATTGAACGGCGGAAAATTGCGCTAAGGAATTTGCGGAAGGCTTGGATAACGAGGCGTTTAAGCGCAAAAGAACGAGGAATAAGAAAACGCTCCGCAGCGGCAGCGAAACAAATGCGCAAAAATCCCCGGCAGAAATCCATGCCTAAATTAAGTCTTACCGTATTTAATAGGGTACGCAATATATGCGAACGACACGGATCAGAATTTGTTTTAGCTGCCGCCCTAAGTTGGATCACTGCCAACGCCAACAAACTTTACAATAACGGGTATGCAACAGATAGCAAAGCATATTTCGCTTTAGCCGACCGCCTTTATAAAGTTAGAATATCGGCCAAAGGCATGTAATGAAAACCCAATCCATCCGCCTGATTGACATTTTTTTCCTGGGGCCATCCATGGCATACGCGGGCTTGCTGCCCTCCGCGTTGCCGGGATGGCTCCGCATCACCCTGGTAGTCGGCGGAGTTCTTACGGTTATTTATAACGGCAGAAATTATATTTTAAACAAATGAACATTGAACGCTTCAATAAAATCATTGAAAACCAGCAAAGGCGGGGCTTTGATAAGTATTTGCTTGCTCCTTTTCTTATTTGGGCTGGTCTTAAATACAAAACCCTGCCTAAAAAAATCCGCCGCATTATGGTTGCGGCAGGCGTGTTCCAAATTTTCTATTCATGGAATGACTACATGGCTATTCAGGCAAAAATCGTCCAGGCAGCCAGAGAAGCACAATTACCAAAACAAGGATAATACCATGGCAAACTTCGCGGACAGCGTGCAGGTGATATTGAAACATGAAGGCGGCTACGCCTTCAACCCGGCGGACCCCGGCGGAGAAACCAAGTACGGTATCAGCAAGGCCCAATTTCCAGACCTGAACATTCCGGCGCTGACCATCAATGACGCGATGGACATTTACGAGCGCACGTACTGGGACAAGTTCCGGCTAGGCGAAGTGAAAAATCAAAAGATCGCCACAGCAGTATTTGACGCGGTAGTGCAACACGGCCAGGGTATCAGGATTGTTCAGCAAGCCCTGACAGCATCCGGCAGCCCGGTCAAGATCGACAATATCATCGGCCCGGAAACCTTGGGAGCACTGAACAAGGTGCATGAAATCACCTTCCTGAAAAACTACGTGACCGCCCGCAAAAGCTATATGGACAGCCTAATCGTAGCCAAGCCCGCACTGGCGCAGTTCCGCAAAACCTGGTATAAACGCGTAGATTTTTTTTTTCCAACCAATATTGTAAGCCGGATATTGCCTGCCCTCATTGCGGGCGGATTTTTGATGTGGTTCTTATTCCATAAAAAATAATAGTTGCATTTGCCACAATTATTTATAATATTGTGGAATAATGCTCATTTGAGCATTAAAAAACCCGAAGGAGAAAACCCATGGCCCTCTCACCAGGCCGCCCGCGTAAGCACCGTGAATTAGGCGACATAGAAGACTTGCCCGTTATCAATGAATTTTCCCAGGATGCGCTGGATAATGAAGAACCGCCGGATATTGAAAATTTCCTGGCGGAACTGGGCATCCAGGGAAAACAATACTCATGCCAGATAAAGCAATTCCCGGCGGAAGGCGGCGGAACCCCGGCCTTTATGCCATCCAACTACAAGGGCAAATACCCCACCATTGACGAGCTAGGGACCAAGTACGGGCCGGGAAAATACCTGTACGTGTTCACCTGGGCGGTCCCGCGATCGGACGGCTCCGGGCCTAAACGCGCCATGAAAGAACTTGAGGTAATGTTGTCTGACGCCTGGGATGACGCTCACCAGGAATATCTATACCAATACTCCCTGAAACGGCGCAAGCGGCTACGCCAGATCAAGGACAAGGCGGAGCTGGACGGCGTATTATATACGAATGAGCGCGGAGATGGCAACGGCACCCGGGGAAGCATGGATGACCTTGTGGAAGCCAAAAATAAGCTGGTGTCCCTGGGAGTACCTTTCGGTAGCGGCGGCGGTACCGACATGGTATCAGGCAACACCGGCGGCATTTTTGCCCTGATAATGGGAATGCAGCAAAAATCCACGGAATTAATGGTTCAGATGATGACCAGCAGCCAACAACAGATGATGGCCCTGGTTACGGCGGTTTTATCCAACAATTCCAACAACCAAAACCCATACGGAAATATGTTTAAGGAGGTAGCCGGAATGATGACTCAAATGGTGGATTTAAAACAAGCCTTAAATCCCGAAAAACAGACCATGGTAGATAAAATTTTCGCCCTGCTCGAAACGGTATCCCCCCAGGTGCTTGGGCTCCTGAAAATGAGTTCCGCGCAACGCCGATCTGATCCCCTATACAAGCTCGCTGCAGGCTCCCAGGAGTTAAAGAACCTGAAAGGCGACCCGGAAGCCACGGACGCCCTGGCGACCCGCCTGGACGCTCATTATGGCGTCCAGAACACCAACGACATTATGACCGTAATGGGCCTTTCCCGGTCGGAAGGCATGAAGGCCAAGCTGCGGGGCATGGGATACCCCACTGAACCGCGCCAGGCCCCCGCTGCGGCCCAGGAAGTTCCGGCGGACGTGATTGAGCCCGATCCGGAAGAAACGTCCGCAAATGGCATCGCAGAGGCCCATCCGGGCCTTGTGACCCCCGAAGATGATACCGGCCTGGAAGGAGACGATCCTGACGAGGAGGTGGAATAATGACACATAAATGCCCTAATCACCTGTATGCAGAACATTTTCTGATAATTGCCAACGGGAGATATGTTTTTTGCCTTGATTGCGTAAGCGAAGGCATAATGCGCCTTGGGGTGCCTAATATTGGCCCTGGCCCGGATAATCACGTGCCTAACATTGGCCCTGGTATCACGGGCAAGGAAGTACCCCCTGGTATCATGGGCAAGGAAGTACCATTTCCCAGTAAAAAATAATCGGGCGGGGGTGCCGGGCGCTATCGGTTCGGGTTTTCTGTGTAGCGCCGCAGGCCCCCCGCTTTCTACCTTTCCAATAACGCGCAAACCCCCTGCAATACTACATTTTGCCGCTGGCCGTTCGGCAGCGCCAGCGATGACGCGGACCCCAGCGCCAGCGGAAAACCTGGAATGATCTGCACCAGGGACCAGCCTTCCAATTCCCAATCCATCAATGCTTCCGCGATCGGAGTCATCACCGGATCGGGCGGCTGATTTTTGTCCCGGATTATTTCAAAGCCCCGGGGGATTACTACCACGTGGGGACCGATCGTTTTATATTTGATTGTCATTTTTTCATTCCCCGTTAAAAAAAGTTTCTTTTATCAATAAAGTCATCACGTAAGTGAATAAGACAGTAACAAAGAACACGGCCAAAACACCGCAAATATCAACTAAAGTAATTGACACTTTTATTCCCCCTTAAAAAAATCCTTCACCTTCTCAACTTTTTTACGCAAGTGTAAATCATAAACAATTTGCGCGGTCTTTTTAGTAGCGAAGTATGCGCGTTCAGGAACGTCACCCGGCTTGGTACGATAAAACCCGGTCCAGATCGCTTTAGTCGCGGACACGTATAACTTTATTTTATCTTTCATCGGCCAACCTACATTCCAGCAAAAACCTAACGATGTCAATGCCGTAAATGACATACTCGTCATTCACGATCACAACCAGTTCCGTATGCTCAGGCCGGACCCGGATAAACGGCAAGCGCCGCCAGCGGTGCCGCTGTTTGAGAACATAAGCCTCATTGATTTTCTTAATGGTATCCAGCCGCAGCCAAGCCGTACAAGGGCCATCCAGGCTACGCAGCGCAATAAAATTAACTGCGAACGGCATTCCCGCAAGCGCCCCGGTATGACGTTGGATCATTTGACAGTTAAACATTTTGTCCTCCTTTTCAAACAGGTGAGAATTTTCATAATATCCTCTGCTAATTCTTCTTCATATTTCTTCTCTTTGGTTTCCATTATTTCTACTTCGATTTCCAGATTCGTAAAAATTGCATCCAGATATTCGTAGCCAAATCGTGCAAGTCTGTCTTTGTATTCAATCAGCACTCGTTCAACTTTACCTTCAAAGCACATTTTGATTAACTTGTGTATGCCGTTCCGCTTCTCGTTTATCCCACTGGCGATCTCGTCAATCAAAACATACTTGTAACCTTTCGCTTCTGCGTGTTTCCGTAACCTGTCTTTCTGCCGTTCAAGATTCTCTTTCTGTTTTGCCGTTGAACATCTTGCGTAAATCACAGTCAACTTTTCCTGTTTCTCTTTCTCGACTCCCATATAAGCGTCTAAATCTTCCTGACGAAAACGCCTATGTTCGCCAGTCGTCTTGAAAGATTTTATCTTTCCGTTGTTGGCAAGCGTCTTGAGAGTGTTTATTGACACCCCAAGATAATCGCTTGCTTCTGTGATTTTATAGATTTTCATACTTCATTGCCCCACACATCCCAACCTTCAGTTTTCTCTCTGGCAAATAATTCAATTCGGGGTAAATGACCTACCAACTCAATAATTCTGCCTTTTACTTCGTCAGGTTTTTTAGAATGTCCCAATTTTGGTGTTTGAACTATTTGCTGAACGGATTTTGATTCTCTTTTGTATTTCCCTTTTCGTGCTATTAAACAATACTCAGCATTTGATATAGTATATTTACCCAAGCCATCCTTTCTTACCTCAGATAAGTCGTTTTTCATTTTGATCCATACGAATCCAACGGTCGCATAGGTAAATCCCCACGCTTTTATTACCTCAAAAGATTTCTCCAAAAATGGGGAAGTTGTCCATAAAAACAAATAACAATCCACATCAGTAATAGAAGCAATTGGCAGAGAAATAATATCACCAAATTTCATTACAGGATAATGTTTATCAGCCATTCCCCAAAACTCACCGTTATGGTTTTTAGTATTACCATAGTCCCAAGGCGGGTCAGCATAAATAATCTGATACTTCTTATTTGGAAATGGTATTTGTTCCATCTTTCAATCCCTTAACTAATTTCTCGTTTGCATCCACAATCTTCTGCATATCCTCAACGGATATTTCTTTTTCCAAAGGCTCAAAGAAATAAACCTTCTCGTCCTCTGTCTGGAAATACTCTTTCGTTACTTTGATGACTTTCATTTACTTACCCCTTTTCATCAAATTAAAAATATCCGTTTCCGCCAGGTCCGCGTCATTGAGCGCCGCGATCGTATCCAGCTTGACGCTCACGGAACGGCAAACTAATTCTTCCACGGTATCAGCCGCGTACACCAGCCGATTTATAGAAGCCGATTTTGCGCCGCTGCGGTGAATGCGACCAAGCGCCTGAACCAATGTAATAGCACTATATGTAGGCGATATGAGAGCGACCCTAGGATAGCGCCCACCAGTATCATGCAGGCTAATAGATACCCCGCCAGCGCAAATATTAGCCAGAACAAGACGAATTTTATCGGCCATAAAATCATCAATAATGTTTTTCCTTTCATCCATCCCCTTCCGTGAGCCGGATTGCTCACCCCAGATAATGTTTTCGGTTTTCAGTTTTTTTGCCAGCGCCAGCAACGTGTCCGTGAAATTGACAAACACAACTACGCTCTGATCGTTTTCAATCTGCTCCCGAACCAGGTCCGCGAACAAATCCACTTTCAGTAATTCCGTATATTGCCGGTAACGTAAATTCGCAACCAGCTTTTCCGCTTGCGCGTCCCGCATAAGCTTGTTCAGATTCGCGATCCGTTGCGCGTCATGCTCAAGCTGTTTTTGCGCGGCAGCGCTCAAGCGCTGACGCTCTAAAGCCTCAAGCTCACCCATAAAATGTTGATATGCCTTATTATGCTTTACCGCGTCCTTAATCGGGTAAACATCCGCAATATTTTGGATCGCCGGGAAACCGGGAATATCCGCCTTGCGTACTCTGGTGCCGAACCGGGGAAACAATACCTTACCGATCCGGCGCATATCATCCACCGGGGAAACCGATTGCCATTGCTCGTAATTATTTTTATAGCAACCCTGTTTTTGCAACCAGATAGTAAAATCCTCCGGCTTGAAAAGGCGGCATAACACCCCGATGGTCCGCAAGCTTTCCGCCCGGTCCGCCAGGGTAGCGGACAGGCATACCAGCGGATACGGATAAGCAGCAGACATAATGGCGCTTTGAGACGTCCCGCGCCCGTTCCCCTTGTGGCACTCGTCAAAAATAATGCAGTAATTTTGCTTCCGGGGTAAATTCCAATCGTAAGAAAGACGCCCCGTATATCTATTTTGCTTGGCTACGCAATAGGGAAAGCTTCCCACGATCCGAAAACTGCGATCCCCCGTTTTCAGCTTGCGGCTGATAACACCCTCCCAGTTGATAATGAAAAGCGGGCGGATGTTAAACAGGTCACAAACCCGCCGCCAGGCAATGATACCCGTTTTCGTGCAAACAATTCCCGGCGTCAAACCCAGTTCCCGGCAAACCGCCAGCGCATGATAGGTCTTACCGATCCCGGCGTCACTCGCGTCAATGGCGATCCGATTGGATACCAGGGAGGAACAAAGCGCCTGAACCGCGTCCGGCTGATACGGAAGCAAATGCGAACGGTTTTTGACCATGTACGGCGCAACGGGCGCGGGCTCCGGCTCCTGATCCCGATTATACGTAAGCACCCGGAACACTTCCGGGCGGCCATCCGTGTAACGTACTCCAATCCCGGCGTTCCCCATGGCATCTTTATTGAAACGCCACTCGCGCCAAAAATCCGCCGTAGGGATCGCCGTTTGAAACCAGCGTTCACCTACGTTGGTATTGATTTTTTTTAATGGAGTAAATTCAAGGTTCATTTTTTAACTCTTTTTTACCGCAGCGGATCAGGTAGCGGGTAAGCATTACGCGGTTTTCTCCGGAAGCCCGTACTTGGCATAATATTGGATAAGTTTTTCCAGGACAAAGCCAATCGTATGACCGTTTTTGGCAATGGCACGGTCCAGTTGCACCTTGACGGTTTTTTCAATCTTGTTGGACAACGAAATTTTTTCAGACATATTTTTTCCCCTTTTTGGTTTCAATAATTGCCAGGTCCAAGCCTTCATTGATAATGAGATACCCATGGGCAAAGGTCCGGCCTTTCGGGAAAATGAACCGTAACTTTTCCCCGGCGTTAAACATTTCCACGGATACCACGTCAAAATTGTGGTCGGTATGGCAATGATCCAGCATATTGCCGTATTCGATTTTCAGACCAAGGTATTGCCGGATCAGGCGCTTGGTTTCGGGTAACATGAACATCATTTTTTTTCTCCTTTGAATTTAAAATTATTTATTATGCGGGAAAAAGCAAGAAAAAAAAAGAACAGCGCTTTTTACGGCGCTGCTCCTTTGGCTTTTTATAGGTCTTTTTCGGGAATTGTCTCCTTTTCCATGTAAAACCCGAATTGGATTTTCAGATTTTTAAGGCAGCGCTCGAAATCTTTGGTACTGGTATCCACTTCCCGAGCGATAGAATAAACCCGGATTTTTGTGTAGGTTTCCCCAAGTATTTCACTTTTGGCAAGGGAACGGGTTTTCTGTTTTGTTGGCATGCTTTACTCCTTATGGGTTAATGGTGATCATACTCAAATTTTAAACTTTCAATATCGGCTTGTATATACTCTTTTGGTATTCCCCAAAGGTCCATATAATCATACAGGACGGCAATTCTTACCTTTGGGGGAAGTGTTGAAAAACATACCTTTTTTCCCAAGTGAGAATATTTTGGGCAATCAATTACGTTTGCATGCTCCTGATGAATGCCAATACCTTGAGGATGATAGGGATTAGAACTACATCCAAGAAAGTGGCAGCGCCCATTACGGCCCTTGAAATTGCCCGTATAAACAATTGTGTAACGGTCCCCGATGGATTCACCACCGTCATAGCAACGAATATAACGGGGTTTTAATCTGCCAGCTACGCGGGGAAGTAACCTATCTATTCGTTCAATCTTTTTCATTTTTATCCTTTGGTTAAAGCCGGATGATCCTCATGCACTACATATATATGGAAATGTTTTGCGGTTTTTGGCCGATAATTTTTATCATTGGATATTCTCACCCGCAACATGTCTGATCGACTTTTTACCCACTTTTCAACCGCGTCAAGGCGCTCAAAGGTACAAGCCCATGCGGCTATTGATTTTCCGTCTTTAGCTTCCCCCCAACCGGAAAGGAATTTATCCGTACCTATGACAAGCCAATTATGGCTTTTCTTTTCTTCTGCGGTCCTATCATCTTGTATTATCATTGGGTTTTCTCCTTTGGTTAAAATGAACGTGACAAGGTAGGTACTCGGTTCTTTATATAGGTTTTCAGCTTGTTCATTCTCTTTTTCAATTCTTCTCTTATGGTATAATCCACTATGCTTTTAGCTTCCTGCTCACAGTAATCATGCCCATAAAAGCCCCAACATGAGTCAATATTTTCACCGTCTTTTTCAATAATAAATCCAAAAACTTCCCCGCGTAGATATTGGTCATAGGTATCTACTTCACTTTTCAGATAGTTTTTAATTGTTTCAATGCGGTTTTTGTTAAAGACTTTCCAGGTATATTCCTTGCGTACCTTTTCCTTTGATACTGCGATAATCCCAAGCTGGCCGCTATCCCACGGGCAGGAAAAAGGACTTGTTGAAATAGTTATCCCGGAATGATCATACATGTAAACTGGCAAGGCGATATAATCCGGATCATTACCAATTTGGTTTATTTCGCTGGCTGAAAAATTATGTTTGTCTCCAAGGGAATAACGGGAATGAAGAAAGTACATGGTACCTAGGTTATCCCAATTACGCGGAGAATCCGGGCTTTCATCCTGTTCAATTCGGATATTATAATTTTTATATTCCATTTTTTTCTCCTATTAATATTTGTTTAACTTTTCAATTAATTTAACGCCATTTTCTCCATATTCTTTTTGAATGAAATCCCGCATTGACATATTATCCGGGACTTTTAAATCGGTATCCAATTTGATAACGTCAAATCCCAAAATAAAATCGTGATAATTCGCTAGTGACCGCCCGAATATTCGCGTAAATTCATTAGCGTGTGATTTTATTTTTCCGAATCTTTCAGCGTATTTATTCATTTTTTTCTCCTTTTTTGGTTATCAGTTTTCCAGTTTTAACGCTGTAAATATCTATGGGAATATCGCCGTCAAAAAAATCAGGACCGAAACAATAAGCTTTTATGCCATCGGTATTCTGGTTCATTATGTAACCGGCCCCGGGAACGCAAGGAGAACAGTAATTGCAAAGAGTATAATATGGGGACTTCTCTATGATAATATCCCCGCAATCGTCACTAGTGGCAAAATATTCCTTATCAGCAAGCTTATAACCTAATGGTTCAGCAAAATCATTTTCTTCATCATTTTCGCTTTCAGGGTAAATTGCTTCTGAACTATCTGCCCAAGATTGAAGTACTTCATTTTGAGAAATCACCCCGAAGTGAAAACTGGAATTTTTTAAATCC
>Ga0315274_10002243_pt1 | contig 29287 bp, 29 predicted proteins | sample YL17G02_20_MG_FD_203700 | JGI IMG/M metagenome (GOLD analysis project Ga0315274, IMG submission 203700) | Sediment microbial communities from Yellowstone Lake, YNP, Wyoming, USA - YL17G02_20 | ecosystem: Environmental > Aquatic > Freshwater > Lake > Sediment | place: USA: Wyoming | collected...
CGCCTTCCAGGTCCCCGAGACGACCCACCTCGAACGCCTGCGCGTGGATCCGGTTGTTGAGCAGGAGCAACGCCAGCGGCTGGCGGCGCTGCGCGCCCGCCGCGACGGCACGCGCACCGCGGCTGCGCTGGACCGGCTGGAGAACGCCGCCCGCAGCACCGAGAACCTGATGCCGGTATTCATTGACTGCGTGGAATCTGACGCTACGCTGGGGGAGATTTGCGGGCGGTTGCGGAGTGTCTGGGGGGAATACCAGCCGACATCCACCGTCTGAGTCCTTGGCGCAACATCTCTTGAAGTCTCAGGAACTCGATGGCAGGACCGTTCCCGACGCTGATTGGCATCCCGTACGATGCCGCCTCATCCTTCTTGACCGGCGCGCGCCTCGCCCCGCTGGCCATCCGCCAAGCGCGGCGATCGCCCGCCGGGAACAACTGGAGCGAGGCGCTGATCGACCTGGGTGCGCCCGGCGTCCTCGAAGATGCCGGGGACCTAGCGCTGGCGCAGGACGACTCGGCGCGCCCGGCTATCGAGGCCGCCATTCGCCGGCTGGCCTCGGCGGGCCGATCCCCAATCTCCCTCGGCGGCGATCATTCGGTCACCTTCCCTATCCTCTCCGGCTTACGGCCCTCCCGGCCATCCCTGCACAGCGTGCAGATCGATGCCCATCCCGATCTGTACGACGAGTTCGAAGGCAACCGTTTCTCCCATGCCTGTCCCTTCGCCCGCATCCTGGAGCAAGGCCTGGCGGACTCACTAACGCAGGTCGGGATTCGGCAACGACCGGTCATCAGCACACGCAGGCGCAGCGCTTCGGTGTCGAGATGATCGACATGCGGGCATGGAGCCGAGGCCAGCGCCCGTCGCCACGCGGGCCGCTGTACCTATCGGTTGACCTCGACGCCATCGATCCCGCATATGCCCCGGGCGTCTCGCACCCCGAGCCCGGGGGCCTTAGCGTGCGCGAAGTGCTTGAGATCATCCACGCCCTTCCAGGCCCGATCGCCGGTGCGGATATCGTGGAGCTCAATCCCACGCGGGATCTCCTGGACGGCACGGCGCGGGTGGCTGCCAAGCTGGTCAAAGAGATCGCCGGCCGCATGCTCGAGCTTGCCTCGATCGACGGGCATTCTCCCGAGTAGGGTATCCTTGATCACATCTCGGTCCGGCTGTCGATCATCGGCCGTCTGCCCAACGCTCGTCGGTTCCTTGGAGAGGACTCATGCCTTCTTCGCTGCAGGTGCACCATCTGGCCATCGTCGTCGAGGATCTGGAACAGGCACTGAAGTTCTGGCGCGACGCCCTGGGGCTCGAACTCAAGGCGATTGAGGAAGTCCCGGAGCAGGCCTCCCAGGTTGCCTTCCTGCCAGCCGGCGAGGCCGAGATCGAGCTCGTCCGACCAACAACGGTGGACTCCGGCATCGCCCGCTACATGGCCAAGCGCGGCCCGGGGATGCACCACATCTGTCTCGCCGCCTCGGACCTCCCGGGGACGCTGGAGCGGTTGGCCGCCCAGGGCATCCGGCTGATCAATCCCCAGCCGCTGACCGGCTCCGACGGCCGGCGGTACGCCTTCATCCACCCGGAGAGCACCGGCGGCGTCCTCGTGGAGCTGTACGAGGCCTGAACGCTCCCTGCCATTCGGCGGCGGCACGCGGAGTCTGGCTGCACGCCGCCGGCGTTTCCCGGCCTGCTGGCTCTCCGGGTAGGCCTCTTCGGCTGTTTGCGGCCTAGCCCGTTCTGCATTATCCTGTTCCTACCGGTGACGCCCGTTGAACTGCGGCTGGGCAGCCCGGGGATAACGAAGGATGGAGGTCGCGTGATGTCAGCTGTCCTGTACCTGCTCTGGCTGATCCTGGCGGGAGTGTTCTTTGCCTTCGGTTACATGTTCATGCGGCAGGCGCAATCGCCCTTGCGCTCTTTCCAGGTGCGGCAGCGAGGCCCGGAGGGCGCCAAGTCCGTCGAGCCCGACAAGGCCATGACCGAGATGGCCCAGGAAGTCAACAACTACCTGGATTCGATCAACAGCACCAATCGCAACCTGAACCGCACGGCGGCGATCGCCAGCTTCATCTCCGGGCTGGTGGCGATCGTCTCACTGGTCATCGCCTTCTACCAGGCGAGCCTGGCCTGACGCCTGCGACGCCCGGGCGAGCTGGACCGCCCTGCGCGTCAGCAGATAGACTGATCAACGGCCCCGCCGGCCTTCGGCCGGCGGGGCATCGTATTCCCAGCGGGGCGAGCGACGGCTCGAGCCTCTCCGACCGCGTGCGGGACTTAATAAGATGATCCGCCGGGCATGGCGCCCGGCGGTGGTCTTGACCCAGATTCCCTCGGCTGGGGGTCCAGCCCCCGGGCGACGCTCTAACCCGCCGGGGTCCCGGCCCCATCCACCGCGGCCGCACGGAGGCGCGTCTTGCGCCGCAGGCGCGCCGGCAGATCCGGGACCACCCCGGCCTCAGCCGGCTGCCGCACAAGGAGCGATGGACGGCGAGCGTCGGTCCGCAGGTCGTCCACATGCAGCGATGTAGCCAGCATCCAGACCCACGTCACGATCACGATCATCCCCAGCACCGTCATCGCCTCAACCTTTGGGGCTGCACATCGGGTCGTCCACGCAGCCCTCCGCTTCTGGCCGGCACGCTCGCGCGTGCAGCAGAGACAAAACGCCCCGCCCTCAACCCGGGCGGGGCGCGCAGATCACGCGACCGACTAGCGCGCCGTCGCCTGCGGCTGGATGCGGACCGCCAGCGAGTGCGCGGCCACGGCCAGGCCCCCCGTGAGCGCCAGGCCAAAGCCGATCGCCGCACTGGCGTAGAAGACAATCGCCAGGAAGGCCATGATCGCCAGACCGACAGGCGACTCCGTGCCGCTCTCGAAGGGGCTCGGCGCCAACAGCCCGCCCATCAAGGCCAGGGGTGCGAACATGGCGTAGCCAATCGAGACAACGCCCTTGCCCACCTGCGTCCGAACCCCGCCCAGGACGGCCATGAGCAGCGCCCCGCTGATCGCCCCGGCCAGGAACAGCCCGACGATCTCCGCCAATAGCGCCAGCCCGCTGGGGAAGTAACCGAGGTACACGGCGGAGAACCCCAGACCGGCAAAAGGCCAAGCAAGACCGAAACACAACACGGCTTTCCAGTTCGTCGGCATCGCACTCCTCCAGCAGGCGGCTACAGCAGCTTCTTGGACCCATTCTGCCACGCCTTTCCCGCCAGTTGGGCTCAATGCAAGCCGACTGTAAGCCTGGCGGATAGGACCTGGGTACGGGCATGCTAGAATCCGGGAAGACACGGGCGCTTTCGCGGGAGGGGACATGTTCAACCAGGCCCAGCTTGACCTCCTTCGGCAGGCGTTGGAGCGGTGGCAGGCCGGCACCCTCGGTCCGGCGCTCGAACGGCTTCCGGAGCGACGGAACCGCTTCCTCACCACGTCCTCCGAACCCATCGAACGCCTGTACACCCCGCTGGACATCGCCGATTTGGACTACACGCGCGACCTGGGGCTCCCAGGCGAGTTCCCGTTCACACGCGGCATCCACCCAAGCTTGTACCGCGGCCGCCCGTGGACCATGCGCATGTTCGCCGGCTTCGGCACCGCCGAAGAAACCAACGCTCGCTTCCGCTACCTGTTTGACCAGGGCCAGACCGGAATGTCGATCGCCTTCGACCTGCCCACGCTGATGGGGTTTGACACGGACGCGCCGGAAGCGCTGGGCGAGTTTGGCAAGTGCGGGGTCGCTGTATCATCGCTGCAGGACATGGAGATCCTGCTGCGCGACATCCCGCTCGATCAGGTATCGACCTCGATGACGATCAACTCGCCGGCGGCCATCATCTGGGCCATGTACATCGCCGCCGCCGAGAAGCAGGGTGTGCCGGCGGCAAAGCTCAGGGGCACGACGCAGAACGACATCCTCAAGGAGTACATCGCCCAGAAGGAGTACATCTTCCCGCCCGAGCCGTCGATGCGCCTGGTGACCGACACGATCGAGTTCGGCGCCCAGCAGGTGCCGGAGTGGAACCCGATCTCGATCTCGGGCTACCACATCCGCGAGGCAGGCTCGACGGCAGCGCAGGAACTGGCCTTCACGCTGGCCGACGGAATGGAGTACACCCGCTGGGCGGTGCGCCGCGGCCTGCCGGTGGATGACTTCGCCCCCCGCCTGTCGTTCTTCTTCAATGCCCACAACGACTTCTTCGAGGAGATCGCCAAGTACCGCGCCGCCCGACGGCTGTGGGCCGAGGCGATGCGCGACACCTTCGGCGCCCGGAACCCGCGCTCGTGGCTGCTGCGCTTCCACACCCAGACGGCCGGCGTCAGTCTCACGGCACAACAGCCGGAGAACAACATCGTGCGCGTCGCCGTGCAGGCGCTGGCCGCCGTCCTGGGCGGGACGCAGTCGCTGCATACCAACTCGATGGATGAGGCCCTGGCGCTGCCGTCCGCGCACGCGGCCACGATTGCCCTGCGCACCCAGCAGATCCTGGCCGAGGAATCGGGCGCGGCCAACACGATCGACCCGCTGGGCGGATCCTACTTCGTCGAGGCCCTGACGCAGCGCATGGAGACGCAGGCCCGCGAGTACTTCCGCCGAATCGACGAGCAGGGCGGCGTACTGCCGGCCATTGCCGCCGGGTTCTTCCAGCGCGAGATCGCCGAGGCCGCCTACCGCTACCAGCGGGAGATCGACGAGGGCCAGCGCCGCATCGTCGGGGTTAATGCCTACGCCGACGAGAAGCCGTACGTCATCCCGCTGCTGGCCATGGATCCTCAGGGCTATGAGCGGCAGGCATCCCGGCTGAGCGCCTTGCGCCGCAGTCGCGACGCCGGGGCGCTGGGACAGGCGCTCGACCGGCTGCGCCGAGCCTGCCAGGGGACCGAGAACACGATGCCCTTCATTCTGGATGCCGTGCGGGCGCACGCCACGCTGGGTGAGATCATCGGGGTGATGAAGGATGTCTTCGGGCGGTACGACGAGCCGACGTGGATCTGAGATCTTCCCGGCAGCACGATCCCAGCCCAGGCACGAAGCGGCGGGGCACCTTGGGGTGCCCCGCCTCCTTCGCTTGGGTAGAAAGCCTTCCCGACGCTAGGCCAGTCCGGTGGTCGGCGGCTGCAGCTGGGAGGCGGCCGGCTTGGCCCGCAGCGGGCTCGTCGCCCCCTTGACTACCCCAAAGTGGCGCACTGCCTCATCCAACACACGCCCGGCATGCAGGACGAAGGTCTCCCGGACGATCGGGTTGAGTTCCGTCAGGAAGCGGAGCATATCGGCGCGCGGGTTCTCCATCGGACTCTGCGTGCACAGCTCCAGCCAATTGATGGCGTTCCGGCGATAGGGCTCGCACAGCGTGTCGATCCGATCGGCCAGCGTGTGGGCCTCGGCGTAGGTACTGGGCATGGCGACCCTCCCTCCAGCGGCTCCCGCCAGCCGCCACCGCACAGATGCAAGCTTCACGCCAGCCCACCCCAGGAGAGCAGGTCTGCCATCTCACCCCGACTAGCCCGTGCTGCGGGGCTCCCCGCTGCGCTCCGCCCTCAGGCGCCCGCCTCGACACCCCATCGTCTGCTATCATCCCCGCATGGCCCTCTTCGAGCCGACATACCTTCGGCTTCTGTCGTCGGGCGAGCTTCGGTCGCGTGCCGAGGAGGCACGCGACCATCTGCAGGCGTGCGATCTGTGCGCCCGCCATTGCGGGGTTGACCGGCGCGAGCACCTCGGCTTCTGCCGCACCGGCGAGCGGGCCTGGGTGGCGTCCTTCGGTCCACACCTCGGCGAGGAACGCCCGCTCCGAGGCTGGGGCGGATCGGGGACGGTCTTCTTCTCGCGCTGCAACCTGCGCTGCGTTTTCTGTCAGAATCACGACATCAGCCAGCGGTATGCCGGCCGGGAGACCGACGCCGACGACCTGGCTTCCATCTTCCTCGCCTTGCAGGAAGCTGGCTGCCACAACCTGAACCTGGTTTCTCCGACGCACGTCATGGCGCCTATCCTTCAGGCGCTCGTTCTGGCGGTCGAACTGGGGCTGCGCCTGCCGATCGTCTATAACACCGGCGGCTATGACTCGCCCGAGGCACTGGCGCTGCTGGACGGCATCGTCGACATCTACATGCCCGACATGAAGTACGACGACTCCGCCGTCTCGCGCCGCCTGTCCCACGCCGCGGTCTATCCTCAGGCAAACCGGCAGGCGGTGCGGGAGATGCACCGGCAAGTGGGCGACCTGGTGCTCAACCAGGACGGCCTGGCCGAGCGCGGGCTGCTCGTCCGTCACCTGGTGCTGCCCGGTGGACTGGCGGGGACCGATGGCATCCTGCGTTTCTTGGCGGCCGAGGTCTCGCGGGATACCTACATCAACCTGATGGGCCAGTACCACCCCGACTTCATGGCCCGGGACTACCCGCCCGTCCACAAGGCGACAACCTCCGCCGAGTTCAGAACTGCGGTGCGCCTGGCCAAACGCGCCGGTTTGCACGGGCTGAGCGGCATCGGCGTTCCCTGACCGCCCACACCGACCGCGATTCTCTTGCGCATGATCCTGCGATGACAACAGCAGCCGCAGCCTCCTGGCTGCGTCCCCGTCCGCACTCCCGCATTCCCCCGACCCTGCATTGCCCTCGGCGCCCGCGCTCCCGTCTAGCATTCACCGCCGACAACGCCCGAAGGCACAGCTCTCAGGCTGTGCCCCTCCCTACCCGCCTGGTGCCTGGCGTGTGGACTGCGCAGGCTGAAGCCTGCGACTACCGGCGAGCGTGGGAGCAGCCGCCCCAACCGAAAGGGCACGCCCCGCGCGGTTCGCGCGGGGCGTGCCCTGAATCGATGCGACTGGCGCGGGGCTAGCGCAGAAACATCGGCAGGCCCTCGACCGAGCGGATCTTCGGTCGGTAGGCCTCGGCGTCATACAGGGCGTCGACGTCGACCTTGCGCGCTCCGGCGCGCGTCTCCGTCATCGAGACATGCGTGTACACGCCGTCGCGCAACGCCACCATCCGGCCGGAGTGCTTGGCCAGCAGCAGATCGGCTGCCAGCGTGCCGTAGTTCATCGCCACCATCAGGTCCAGGGCGTCGGGTGGGCCGCAGCGCATCAGGTAGGCGACATTCTGGTGGATGATCCCCACCCCGGTGATCTCCTTGAGCAGGTCGCTCACCTGCTCCCCGATGCCGCCCAGCTTCTGGTGGCCGAAGGCGTCGGCCTTGCCGCGCTGGACAACCTCCCCGCCCTCCATGCGCGCCCCCTCGGAGAGGACCACCAGCGAGTAGTTGCTGGGATTGGCCTTGCGGTCCGCCGTGAGCAGCGCCGCCAGTTTCTCGATGTTGAAGGGCACTTCGGAGATGCACACCCGGTCGGCGTACGCCAGGTAGCCGGAGATGAGCGCCGTCTCACCGCTGTTGCGGCCGAAGAGCTCGATCACGCCAAAGCGCTCGTGCGAGCCCATGCAGGTGCGCAGGTCGGTGATGAAACGGACGCTGCGGCTGATGGCGGTGGAGAACCCCAGGCAGTAGTCCGTCCCGCTGACGTCGTTGTCCATTGTCTTCGGGATGGCCACCACTGGGAATCCTTCGTCGTGCAATCGCAGTCCGTAAGACAGCGTATCGTCCCCGCCGATCGGCACCAGCGCGTCCAGCTTGAGCGCCTGGAGCACGCTCAACACGTGGGCGGTGAAGTCCTGCGACTTCTCGCCGCCCGCACCCTGTCCCTTCAGGAAACCGGGCGCGTCCTCCGGCTTGACCTTCGCCGGGTTGGTACGCGACGAGTGCAGGAAGGTCCCGCCGTCGCGCTCGACCTTGCGCACCGCCAGCCGGTCGAGCATGACCGTGCACTTGGCCACCGACGCCGGATCCTCCGGCTGGCACTTGAGCAGGCCGGCCCACCCGCGGCGGATACCGACGACGGTGTGCCCGCCTTCCGCCAGCCGGTGGACAACGGCCTTGATCGCCGGATTGAGCCCGGGGACGTCGCCCCCGCCCGTCAGGATGCCAATGCGCATGCCGATTGCCTCCGTGGATCATGATCCGGCCCGGTCGGCCGGCCGAGCCAGGCGACCCGCCGCCGGGGACGCCCTATTGGATCCGCAGCCGCTCGACCTGGACCGCGCCTTCGCCGAGCAACAGCACCAGCTCGCGCTGCAGCTCGGGACAGAACCCGGTGGTCGAGTTCGGGAACTCGAGGTGGTAGCGCCGGGAAGCTTCATAGACATGGAAGACGAAATGGTCCCGGCCCGGGTACGAGGTCAGCAGGCCGTGGACCCGCCGCATGCGGCGCGCGTCGCGCTCGCGGTCGCCGGTCGAGCGCAGGTGCAGCGTCAGCATGCGCGGGTCGCCAGGCGCCTCGGCCGGGGGCTGCTCGGTGAGCAGCGTCAGCGCCACCTGCGCCTCGTTGGTGTAGACGGGCTCGACGCCGACGTCCGGCATCCCCAGGGGTGAAGCGACGGTCAGCACCTCGGCCTCGTCCCAGACTTCGGCCGTCACGCCCGGCTCCCAGCCGATCTCCGCTGCGCCCTCGTCCGCCAACGGCGGCTCGCTCGCCGGCATGCCGACCGGCGCGCGCCGCGGGACGGCCGCGCTGTTGAGCGGCTGCACCATGGTGAACTCGCGGGTGATCTCGTCGGCCAGAACCTTCGGATCACCGCGTTCGCTGTCAACCTTGCCGCGCACGAGCACGATGCTCCCCGGCACCAGCCAGCGCGAGACGTCGGCCCAGGCGCGGGCGAACACCACCAGCTCGATCGACCCCTGCAGGTCCTCCAGCGTCACGAAACCCATCGCCTTGCCGGTGCGCGTCTGGTAGGGGCGCAGGTGGCTGACCTCGCCGGCGACCATCACGGCCTGGCCATGCTCAGCTTCACCCAGTTGGGCGCTGAAGTGCGTCACCACCTTCGTCAACGTCTCCATGTACGGCGTGAGCGGGTGGTCGGAGATGTAGACCCCGAGCAGCTCTTTCTCCCAGGTCAACTGTTGGCGCAGCGGCACGCCGCCGGACGACGTCGTCAGCTCGAGGCGCTCGGAGACGCCGGTGGCGCCGCCGAACAGCGACAACTGCCCGACTTCGGCGGCGCGGAAGTGCGCCGTCGACAGGCTGATGAGCTGGTCGACGGCATCCAGCACGTTGCCGCGCGGGCACAGGCTGTCAAGCGCACCGACGCGGGCCAGGCATTCCAGGGCGCGTTTTCCCACCAGCCGCAGGTCCACCCGCCGGGCGAAGTCCTCCACGTCGGCGAAGGGATCTCCGGTCTCACGCGCGGCGAGGATGGCCTGCACCGGCCCTACGCCGACGTTCTTGATGGCCGCCAGCCCGAAGCGGATGGCGGCTTTCCCGTCCCGCCCATCCTCGATCTCGAAATCCAGCCCACCGGCGTTGACGTCCGGCGGAAGGACCACGATGCCCATCCGCCGGCAGTCGACAATGTAGAGTGCCACCTTGTCGGTATCGGCCTTGAAGACCGACATCAGCGCCGCCATGTACTCGCTCGGGTAGTGCGCCTTGAGGTAGGCAGTCTCGACGCAGATCACGGCGTAGTCGGCGGCGTGGCCCTTGGGGAACCCGTAGCGGGCGAAGGCCTCCCAGTCGTCGAAGATAGCGTTGGCCGCCGCCGGCGGGATGCCGTTGGCCACGGCGCCGTTGACAAATCGGTCGCGCTCCTGGTGCAGCGCCTCGGCCTTCTTCTTGGCCACCGCCTTGCGCAGGAAATCCGCCTCCGAGGCCGAGTACCCGGCCAGCTGCATGGCCGTGTACATGATCTGCTCCTGGTACACGGTGATGCCGTAGGTTTCCTGCAGGATCGGCTCGAGTGCGGCGTGGCGGTAGGTGACCGGCTCCTCGCCGTGCATGCGGCGGATGTACTCCGGGATGAACTCGATCGGCCCCGGCCGGTACAGCGCCACCATGGCGACGATGTGGGCCAGCTCGTGCGGCTTCATCTCCATCAGGTAGCGGCGCATCCCGGCGCCTTCCACCTGGAACACACCCAGCACGTCGCCGCGCCCGAGCAGGTCGAACGTCGCCGGATCGTCAAGCGGGATGGAATGGATGTCCAGCGCCACGCCGTGCCGGCGCCGGATCTGCTCGCAGGCCCGCGCCATCACCGTCAGCGTCGACAGGCCGAGGAAGTCGACCTTGAGCAGGCCGAGCGACTCGAGCACCTGCATCTCAAACTGGGTGATGGCCCCGATCGGATTGTCCTCCGGCCCGCCCTTCGTCGGACGGTGCAGCGGGACGTAGTCCGTCAGCGGCCGGTCGGTGATGATCACGCCGGCGGCGTGCGTTCCGGCGTTGCGCGCCACACCCTCCAATCGCATGGCCGTGTCGATCAGGTCCTTGAGGTAGCCAGCTGACTCGTAGGCCTCCTTGAAGGCCGCCACCGACTCGAGCGCCTCGGGGATCGTCACCGGCTTGCCGGGGATGTTGGGCACCAGCTTGGCCACCCGGTCGACCTCGGGCAGCGGGATGTCCATCACCCGCCCGACGTCACGCAGCGCCGCCCGCGCTCCCAGCGTCCCGAAGGTGATGATTTGGGCTACCTTGTCGCGGCCGTAGCGCTGTGCCGCATACTCCAGCATACGCGCCCGCTGGTCATCCTGGAAATCCAGGTCGACGTCCGGCATCGACACCCGGCCGGGATTGAGGAAGCGCTCGAAGATCAGCCCGTGCTCCAACGGATCGACCAGCGTGATCTCCAGGCAGTAGGCGACGATCGAGCCGGAGGCCGAGCCGCGGGCGTTGTACCAGATGCTCTGCTGGCGGGCGTAGCGGCACAGGTCCCACACGATCAGGAAGTACGTGTCGAAGCCCATCTGGTGGATGATCTCGAGTTCGTAGTCCAGCCGCTGGCGGATCTCGGGCCGCGCCGCCCGATCGCCGTAATGCCGTTCCAGCCCCTGCTCGCACAGGCTGCGCAGGTGCGACGGCGGCGTCTCCCCCTCAGGCACCTGGAAGTCCGGCAGGTGGTAGCCCTTGAAGTCCAGATCGACGGCGCAGCGCTCGGCGACGAGCAGCGTGTTGCTCAGCGCCCCGGGCACCTCGCCGAACAAGGTCTGCATCTCCTGCGGCGTGCGCAGGTAGTACGACGGGGCGGTCATCCGCATGCGCTGCGGATCCGCGCGCAGCGACCCGGTCTGGATGCACAGCAGGATGTCCTGCAGCTCGGCGTCCTCGGGGTTGACGTAGTGCACGTCGTTGGTGGCGATGAAGCGGGCCGGGTAGCGCGCCGACAGGTCCATCAAGCCGCGGTTGACCACCGCCAGCTCGCTGACCTCGTGCGACTGCAGCTCGAAGAAGAAGCGCTCGGGGCCGAAAACCTCGAAGTACCAATCGACCAGCCGCTGGGCGTGGTCCGTGCGGCCGTCGGCCAGGGCGCGCGGGATCTCCCCCGAGAGGCAGCCGGTGGAGGCGATCAAGCCATCGCTGTGGGCCGCCAGGAAGTCATGGTCGATGCGCGGGCGGTAGTAGAAGCCTTCCAACTGCGCCGCGCTGGCGATCTGCAGCAGGTTCCGATAGCCGGTGTCGTTTTCGGCCAGCAGGAGTTGGTGGAAGGAACGTCCGTCGAGCTGCGAATCGCGGTCTCGCATGCCGCGCGCTGCCAGATAGGTCTCGATGCCCAGGATCGGATTGATGCCGGCCGCCTTGGCCGCGCGGTAGAAGTCGACCGCCCCGAACATCGTGCCGTGATCGGTCAGCGCCAGCGCCGGCATGCCCAGCTCCCTGGCGCGCGATACCAGGTGAGGGATGCGGCTCAGGCCGTCGAGCAGCGAGTATTCAGAATGGACGTGCAGGTGAACAAAGGACATGGGCACTCGGACGTGCCAGTGGTGAAGGCATTATAGCCGCCCGACGCGCCCGGCGCTAGGGAAAGACCCCAGTCTGCCGTGCAGTGTGCCGCGCGCTGGCCCTCGCCCATGCACACGCCAACTACGATCTCCCACCGCCTCCCTTGCCAGACAGCCAGGCACGCTGATCGGCTCCGGCTTGCCAGCAGGGATAGACGATTCTCCTCCCGGGACCGAGCGGCCGAACTCAGGCCATCGCCGCGTCGATGCCGACCCCTGCGCCGGGTTGGACCAATGCCTGCTCTATGCTTGATCGATCGATCGTGCCGGGCGTCTTGGGGTGGCCGTGACGGGCGCTTCTGCAGCCGCGAGCGCCTCCCACCCGCCACGCGTTCGCCAACGCAGCATTCAACCGGTCTCGCGGCTGAGGCGGGCCTCATCCCGTCTCGACTGCACGCCCGCCAGGTTGGGTGGAGGCGCGCGAGGCACTCGAGGGCGAGTGGCAACCGGGGCGGCCTTGTGGCCGCCCCGGCACGATCGTTCGATACACCCGCTGCTAGCTCGCCGGCGGAACCTGCACCACAGCCGGCCTCGCGCCCAACCCCGGATACGCCTGCCGCCCGAACCGCGTCAGCAGCACCGCACCGAGCCCCAGGGCACTCACCAGCGTCGGCGCCAGCCACCCGATGCACGGGATGAAGTTGATCCCATTCGCCACCAGGCTGATCACCAGCGTTCCCAGCCCGGCAGCCGCCGCCGGATCCAGATTCCACCTGAGCATCCGCGTCAACCGCTCGCCGACCTCCAGGCCGATGCCGATCCAGCCGTACACGATCGCTACCGCAAAGAGCAGCGCCCCGACAAGGGTGAACGGGATCAGGCAGATCGTCAGCGCCAGCGCGATGAGCAGCGCCGGGATCGCCAGCAGTCCGAGGAACCCGACCACGCCCGAGGCCGCTGGAGCATCCGCCGCAGCCCGCGCCACCCGGCCAACACCGCCAGCCCCAAACATCACCACCAGCACTGCCAGCGCCGCTGTCAGCAGCGACTGCACCAGCAGCCAGCCGCCATCCCACCCGGGCGCTGTCCGGATGTCGATCACCGGGCGAGGGGTCCACGTCCGGCCGTAGAACGGAAACTGCAGATTGGGGATTCCCCGCAGGCCGGGGATCTCCACCGTCTGCCCACCGGTCACCACCTGCCCCTCGATCCGGGCAGCCGGATCCCGGTTGACGTTCCCGCCGAAGGTCATCACGTCCCCTTCAACCACAGCGCCGGCCTGCAGGTTGGCATTCGCCCCGACCAGCGAGACGTCGCCCCGGATCGATCCTGCGGCATTCAGGTTCCCGCCCATCAGGAAGACCGAACCGGTGACCACCGACGTCGGCTCGAGGGTCAGACTTCCGCCCAGCGCCAGCAGGTCGCCGTCGAGCGTCTCCCCGCTGGCCAGCGTGAAGCTCCCGCCAAACACGATCCGCCCATCGAGCAGCACATCATGCGCGCCTGCGGCTGCAGCCGACAGCGGCAGGGCCAGCACCGCCACAACCACCAGACTGAGAACTACCATCATGCGTTTCATCTTCAGGCTCCTTCCGTTACGCGTCGAAACGCGAAGCGATACAACGTTGCGATCCAGACCACGCCTATCCCCAGGCACGCCGCCACGAACCCCAGTATCCACGCCGGTGGGAGGACATCCGGCAGACTGTTCCACGCCACCTGGACGAATCCCCCGACCACGCGCAAGCCGACCCAGGCGTCGTACAGCCGGATCAGCACTTGAACCACCCAGTCGCCCGGGGACTTCCAATCCTGGCTCACGCGCAGCACAAGCGGGATGGCGGCCACTCCGGCCGCGACCGCGGCCAGGGTGAACGTGCCCCATGCCTGCCGCCGCCCGACCTGCACGCGGTCCCGCGCCAGCCGCTGTGAAAAGCGAGCCGTGAACCCGGCCGCCGGCGCCTCCATCTCTGCCTGCCGCAGCCCGCGTTCCACCGCCGTACGCGCCGTCCCCAGCCGTGTGCACGATGCGCAGACGGCCCGGTGGGCGTCGAGCGCCTGCTGCTGCTCGCCGCTCAGCGCCTCGTCGTCCAGGATCCAGTCCTCAAACGGCTGATGGGACATCGGCTCGTCCTCCGTTCCATGCCGGCTCCGGTTCGTTCCGCAGCCAGGCCTCCGCCATCTGCTTCCGCGCCCGGTGCAACCGGCTCTTCACCGCCTTCACCGTGAGCGAGAGCGTATCGGCGATCTCCTCGGTCGACAGCTCGTCCCAGTAGCGCAGCACAACCACCGCCCGGTCCTGCGGCCCCAGTCTCGCCAGCAGCGCCCGTGCAGCTTCACGTCCCTCGCGCCGCGCCACCGCCGTCTCCGGCCCCGGGCCCGTGTCCGGGATCTCTTCCCACGGCTCAAGTTCCTCAAGCGAGTCCACCGGCAATCGCCGTCGCCGCAGTTGATCGATACAGTGATGCGAGGCGATCGCCAGTAGCCAGGTCGAGAAGCTGCGCTTCGGGTCGTAGCGCCGCATCCCCCGGTACGCCCGCAGGAAGCTCTCCTGCGCTGCATCCTCGGCCTCGCCCGCCTCACCCAGCATCCGGTGGCACAGGTTGTAAACCGGCCGCTGGTAGGCTTCCACCAGCTCGGCAAACGCCGCCTCATCACCCTGCTGGGCACGCTCCAGCCAGCGGGACTCACCCCGGTCGATGCTTGCCGCTCTGCTTCGGGTCACGGTGCTCGCCTGCCTCACTTCCGTCTACGCAGGATCAGCCCCCAGGCCTCAGCCGGGATTCGGGCTTTGGCCCGCAGCGGGGAGCCCCTCGCCTGGGCCGGCGGGGGGCTCCCCGCCACAGGATTCGACCCCCGGCCCCGGGAACCTTCCCCAGCGTACCCTTGCCGGACGCCCGGGCGCCAGTGGATAATGGCGTCCGTAATGGTACGCCTGACGAGAAGGATCCTTCCGGTCGCGCTCCTGGCCGCTGCCGCCGCTGGCTGCGTGCATGGCCGTCCCTCGGCTCCCCCGTCCCCGGAGCCTCAGCCGGCCGCGCCCTCCCACACACTCACCCCCAGCGCCATCCCGCCCACGCCGAGCGTTCCGCCGCCCGCCTCGCCCCCGCCTCCTTCGCCAACCTCTACCCCGCCCCCCACGCCGGACGGCGTCCTGACCCGCGGGCCCTACCTGCAGTCTCCTACCTCGGACTCGATCGTCATCGTCTGGGAGACCGACCGTCCGATGCCGGGTGAGGTCATCTACGGGCGCAGCGGCGCCTATGACCAACGGATCGCCTCCGCCGGCACTGGCCTGCGCCATGAACTCACCCTCACCGGGCTCGAGCCAGGCACCGAGTACGGCTACTGGATCGCCTCCTCCGGCTATCCTCTAGCCGATGCCGGCAGCTTCCGCACCGCGCCCGCCGCCGATGATCCGTCCTTCACCTTCGTCACCTACGGTGATTCGCGCAGCGGGCATGCCACCCACCGCCTGATCGCCGAGCGCATCCTGGCGCTCACGCCGGACTTTGCCCTGCATACCGGCGACCTGGTCGGATTCGGCAGCCGGGCGTCCGAATGGGATCGCTTCTTCGACATCGAACGCGCCATGCTTGCCAGCGTGCCACTCTTCCCCAGCCTGGGCAACCACGAGCAGAACAGCCGGGACTACTTCGACGCCTTCGTCCTACCCGGCAACGAACGCTGGTATGCCTTCGACTGGGGCAACGCCCGCATCGCTGTGCTGCAGATTGACGCCATCATGCCCTTCGGCAAGCAGAGCGAGCAGGTGCAGTGGCTCGAGTCGACACTGGCCGCCAACACCCAGCCGTGGCTGATCGTGTGTTTCCATATCCCACCCTATGACGCACTGCCCGAAGACAACATGGGCGACGCTGTGCGCATCAACATCGTTCCGCTGCTCGAGCGCTACGGCGTCGACCTGGTGCTGAACGGGCACAACCACAACTACCAGCGCTCGATCGTCAACGGCATCACCTACCTTGTCACCGGCGGCGCCGGCGCCGAACTGGACTACCTCGATGGCCCGGATCCGGACACCGAGGCGTTCTATAACGGGCATCACCTGGTGTACTTCATAGTGGATGGCGATACGCTCACCGGCCGGGCCATCACCACTAACGGCACGACCGTCGACACGTTCACGCTGTCGGCAGACGGTTCCTCCAGACACTGACCCGGGCGGCCCTGCTCCCGCGCGGATCGACGGACCCGAGCGGGTGGCCTGGGGCGCCGGCGATGGCTCACCAACCGGCCGGCGGGATATACTGCAGGTCCCATCTCAGGAGCCGACCGTGGCCGACATCATCACGCTGACCTGCCCCAAGTGCGGCGGCAAGCTCGAGATCACCCCCGATATCGAGCGCTTCGCTTGCGCCCATTGCGGCAACGAGCATCTCGTCCGCCGCGGTATCGGCGTGATCACGCTTGCGCCGGTTGTCGAATCCATGGACGGCCTGCGCCGCGCCACCGACAGGACGGCATCGGAGATGGCGATCCGGCGCGTCAAGGAAGAGCTCGAAGCGATGGAGAGTGCCAAGGCGGAGATCGAAGCGCGGCTGGCGCAGGCTCGGGCCAAGCTCGCCGAGCATGATCAGTGGGCGAAGAATCGGCGTGACTACAAGTGGTTTCTCGCCGGGGGCCTCGTCCTCTTGGTCGGCTATGCGCTGACGGAAACGCATGTCCGAGGCGGCGGCGATCCAGACCTCCGGCTTTTCTGCGCGTACCCCCTGCTCGGAATCACCCTGATCCTCGTCTGGCTGTGGTTCACGGGCATATGGCGCGGGAACACGATCGAGGCGGTCAAGCCCCCCGCCCCGAGGTCGAGGCCTCGATCCAGGGGATTCTGGCCGAGATCGAGGCGCACCACGCCGCCCGGTTGGCCAGGCAGGCCGAGCTCGATCATCACCTCCAGGTCGTCACGCCCCGGGCATAGGCCGCTCCCAGGCGCCGACGAGGGAAGGGTTCGGATCCGATGGGCACGAACCGCCTCGAAGCCTTCAGCGATGGCGTCGTCGCCATCCTGATCACCATCATGGTCCTCGGCCTGGCGGCGCCCGCCACGGGCGACCTGGCGGCGCTGCGCGCCCTGCTGCCGCACTTCCTCGGCTACGCCCTCAGCTTCCTCCTGCTCGGCTTCTACTGGAACAACCCTCATCGCCTCTTCCAGGCCGTGCAGGTGGTCGCCGGGCGGGTGTTGTGGGCGAACCTCCACCTGCCCTTCTGGCTATCGTTGATCTCATTCGGCACGGGCTGAGTTGGCGAGAGCCCTCACGCCCCGCTGCCCCTGGCGGTCTATGGGACTATTCCGCTGCTTGCCGGGGTTTCGTACTTCAACCTCGTTCGGGTGCGCGTCTCGCTTCACGGCACGGTCTCCGCGCTGGCCACCGCGCTGCGGTGGGACTGGAAAGGCAAGGGATCGCTCGTCGTGTATGCCGTCGCCGTTCCGCCGTGCTTCGTGCAGGCGCGGCTTTCGATCACGATCTGCATCCTCGTGGCCTTGATGTGGCTCGTCCCCGTCGCCGGATCGAGAGCACGCTGATCGGACACGACGCCTGACGGCCCGGCGGGGCCGGCGAGCGCGCAATGGTTCGCTGTCCGGATGTCGCCGAGGCCTGGCGATGTCCGCCAGGCAGGAGGCCAGAATGGCACCTCAGACCACAACCGTCTCGGAATCGATCCCCGGAGAGACTCTTCCGATGCCCGTGTTGTTCGTCGGGCATGGCAGCCCCATGAACGCCATCGAGGATAACGAGTTCTCCCGCATGTGGCGCGAGGTTGGCCGGCAGCTTCCGAGGCCCCGGGCGATTCTGTGTATCTCGGCCCACTGGGAGACCTGGGGCGCACTGGTTACGGCCATGCAGGCCCCGCGCACGATCCACGACTTCGGCGGCTTCCCGCGGCCGCTGTACGAAGCGCGCTACCCGGCTCCCGGTAGCCCGTGGTTGGCGCAGGAGGTCCAGCGCCTGGCCGGAGCCTCCGCCGTCGGGCTGGACGACGAGTGGGGCCTCGACCACGGCTGCTGGAGTGTCCTCAAGCAAATGTTCCCCGCCGCCGATGTTCCGGTCGTACAGCTCTCCCTCGATGCCACCCTCACGCCGCACGATCACTACGCCCTGGCCGATACATTGGCGCCCCTGCGCCAACTTGGCGTGCTCATGCTCGGAAGCGGCAACATCGTCCACAACCTGCGCCGCGTCGTGTCTGTGGGCCCCGACCTGAGCGACCTCAACCGGCCGTTCGGGCTCGACTGGGCGCTGGAGGCCAACGCCCTGTTCAAGACGCTGATCGACCAGGGCCGCCACCAGGAGCTGGTGGACTACGCCTCCCTCGGCCCGGCCGTGCAGCTGGCCGTCCCTACCCCCGAACACTACCTGCCGCTGTTGTATGCTCTGGCACTCAAACGGCCGGACGAGGCGGTCATGTACTTCAACGACCAGGCGGTGGCGGGCTCGCTGACGATGACCTCGCTGATCATCGACCGGAGGGCGTAGTCATGTCCTATGCTCGCAGGAAACATCCTGCGCCGCTGCCCGCCAGGGCTCCGCATCTCCAGGCCGCCGTCCCGGCATCGATGAAGCCGCCTGGAGGATTGGAGTTGAACGCGCACATGTCGTCGCCTGCCGGCTTCCGCCGCGAACTGGCGGCCTTCTTCCTCCTGACCTTCGCCCTCTCCTGGGCCATCGAGGTCCCGCTCGCCCTGTCCGCCCAAGGGTTGATCCACGCGTCCGTTCCCTTCTGGCTGCACTACCTGGCGTCCTTCGGCCCGCTATGCGCCGCCGTGATCGTCACGCTGGTCACGCGCGGGCCGCGGGGGACGGCGCGCCTCCTATCGGGCCTCGCACGTTGGCGGATCAAGCCCATCTACTGGAATGTGGCCGTCGTGGCGCCGTGCACGATCTTCGCCGTACTTGTCCTGGCGACACGGGTGGCGCGTGGCGCCTGGCCTGACCTGGCAGCCCTCGGACAGCCGGATTACCTTCCCGCCCTGGGGATACCGGCAACGTTGCTGCTGTGGACGGCAACCTTCGGCGTGGGGGAGGAGGTCGGGTGGCGTGGCTTTGCACTGCCGCGCCTTCAGGCCGGCCGCTCGGCCTTCTCCGCATCCATGCGGCTCGGCGCCTTGTGGGCCGTCTGGCACCTGCCGGCCCTCTTCTACCGCGACACCTACCTCGAGATGGGGCTGCTGGTCATCCCCATGCTGCTTACCGTTGCCGTCGTCGGCTCCACGGTCTACACCTGGATGTACAACGGCACAGGCGGCAGCCTGCTCGCGCTGGTTGTCTTCCACGGATTGTTCGATTTCTTCTCCGTCTGGCCGGCCGGCGTGCTCGGGCCGGGAATGCTGATGACGGTGCTGATGGTCTTCTGGGCCGTGCGCGTCTTCAAGCTGCACGGTCCCGCCACGCTGGCGCCAGCCGACAATGTCAGTTTATGACCTCCATCCATTTGCCGCGCCGATTGAGGAGGCAGGCCAATGAAGGTGAAGATCAACCGTGCGCCGGTGCTCACCTTGTGGGCGGCGGTCGTGGCCGAACGCCTGGGGCACACCGAGGCCGAAGCCCTCACACTGGGCAAAGCCCTGGCCGGGCTGAACGCCCAGTCCAAGGGACGCCGTCTCGGCATCTACGCCCCGCTTCCTAAGTCCGCAGCACCTTCCGCCCCGGCTGAGCCTCAGGTCCCATCCGCCTCGGTCGAGCTCATGGGCCGCGCCATCCCCGTCGTGCGCACGCGCCAGGGCGTGCGCGCCGCCGACAAAGGCGAAGCGATCGATCCCGCTTCCGTGCGCCGCTACCTGGACTCGAAGTTCGGCGAGGACCTGCCCGACGTGCGCCAGGCAATGATCGAACTCGCCCGTTCATACCCGGCGGCCGACCTGGCCGATCGTGCATACGGGTTGTACGAGAAGTTCCGACCTCAGGTCCCGAAAGGCGAGAAGGGCTGGGGCGCGGCCGGCGAGCTCGACCTGGTGCTCCTTCGCCGGCTGCTCAGGCCGAAAACCACCGGGCAGACCTGACGGTGAAGAACGGCGCCCGTGGCGCTCCGCCGGGTCGTGTGGGATGCTCTACAATGTGACGACGAGGCGGAGTATTGTGCTCGTCTGTCCCCCGATCCGCGCACCAAGTAAGGCCAGCGCATGACCTCTCCGCTGCCTTCTCGGACCCTTAGCTTCCAGAACTCATCTGGATACCTCGTCTCACCCCGAGAGAGCGGCCACTACCTGCTCAGCGTGAGGCACAGTTCCAGCGAGTCCCCATGGTCGGATCACGACCTGCACGCCCACACCCAGTCTGACGAGATCTACCTGCTCATCCAGAGACGGCTTGATCTGGTTGTCGCAGGGGCCCTGGTGGCGTTGTTTCCCGGCGAGATGCTGTTCGTCAAGGCCGGCATCGTCCATAGCGTTGTCGGCGGCGTCGGGCCGATCGAGCACTTCGGGTTTCGCGCCCCGACGCTCGACGACCGGGTCTCTCACCCACCCCGCACGCGGGAGGGTCCCGTTGCCAGGCAGGATCCGCAGCTGGCGACCGATGACGGCTGCGGGTACCACATCCATCTGGCCGACCCGGAGAACAGGAATTGCTGGCTTCTGGGAGTGGGCGCCGCCCGCCCTTGGAGCCCGCACTTCCTGTTCGCGTTCCTGGAATTCCCGACGCAGGCTGAAGCGACGGCAGGCATCGGCACGCGCTTGCAGATGCATCATCACCGCGAGTCGTGGGAGTACTACGTCTGCCTGCGCGGCTCGAAGATGCTGCAGGTCAAGGAAGAGCGCGTGGAGGTCCATCCTGGGCAGATGCTCGTCGTCCACGCGGGGGCGCGGCACAACGTGATCGACCGTCGGGCGGCGTACGTCGGCATGCCGTTCCGCGTCCCGGTTCTGGACGACAAGGTCCTATGCTGATCCGATCCACCCGTGCTGCCGCGCTGCGGGGCTTGTCAACCAGCCCGTTGCCGGTCATGGGCGCAATGGAGGGAGGGGGTCAATGACCAGGCTTTCTGACCGCGAGTTCCAGGCGATGAACAGCGGGCCGCGCCGGCTCCTCCAGAGGCTGTACGAGTTCCCGCGCCTGCGGCACATGGGCGTGACCTTCCGCGGCAAGGACGTCCTCGAGATCGGCTGCGGATCCGGCTATGCTGCATGGCTCATCGCCCGGGATGCTCCACGCAGCTACCTCGGCGTCGATGTCATGCCCGAGCAGCTCGAGCTCGCCCGGCAGCGGCAGCTCCCCCAGGCCGAGTTCCGGTTGGAGGACGCAACGGCATTGATGTCCGTCGCATCAAACTCGGTGGACCTGGTCGTGATCTTCGGCATCCTGCACCACATCCCCGAATGGAGGCGCGCAGTGGGAGAGTGCCGGCGGGTGCTCCGACCGTGTGGCGAGGTGTACCTGGAGGAACCCGACGGGAGCGTGCTGGCCTGGTTCGATGCGAGATTTCACTGGGGCCACCCTGACCAGGGCCGGTTTCTCCTGCCCGAGCTGCGGGCGGAGTTGGAGAACCATGGGTTCGAAATCCTCGCCCGGGCGAGGGCGTTCGGTTTCGGGTTCTACCGCGCCCGTCGCGTGGATCCAGCCGCTCGCGCGCGGTAGAAGCCGACGACGCACACGAGGTCATTCATGGAAGAGTTGACGATCGGCGAACTGCAGCTACAGATGGCATCGGGCCAGACGACGGCCCAGGCGGTGACCCAGGCCTACCTCGAACGTATCGAAGCGCTTGACCGGAATGGTCCGCGGGTCAACGCCGTGATCGAGGTCAATCCTGAGGCGCTGGCCATCGCCGAGGCGCTCGACACCGAACGCCGGGCAGGCAAAGTGCGCGGCCCGCTGCACGGCATCCCCATCCTGCTCAAGGACAACATCGACACCGGTGACCGGATGCAGACGACCTCCGGCTCGCTGGCGCTGGAGGGAACCCCGCCCCGGCGCGACGCCTTCGTCGCCCGCCGGCTCCGGGCCGCCGGTGCGGTGATCCTCGGGAAGACCAACCTGAGCGAGTGGGCCAACTTCCGCGGCAAGCATTCGGTCAGCGGTTGGTCGAGCCGCGGTGGGCTGACGCGCAACCCGTATGCCCTCGACCGCTCGGCCTGCGGTTCGTCCTCCGGCTCGGCGGCTGCCGTCGCCGCTTCCTTCTGCGCCGCCGCACTCGGCACCGAGACCGACGGATCGATCATCTGCCCGGCGCAGACCAACGGCATCGTCGGGCTCAAGCCGACGCTCGGCCTGCTCAGCCGGAGCGGGATCGTGCCGATCGCCCACAGCCAGGACACTGCCGGCCCGATGGCCCGCATGGTGACGGATGCCGCCCTCCTGCTCGGCGCGCTGACCGGGATCGACCCACGCGATCCGGCCACGCGCCTCAGCCGCGGCCATGCGCACCGGGACTACGCCCGCTTTCTCGATCCGGGCGGTCTCAAAAGCGCCCGCATCGGCGTCGCACGCAACATGGCCGGCACCGACCCGCGCGTCCTGTCGGTGTTTGACGGCTGTGTGGATGTTCTGCGCCGGCAAGGCGCCATCGTGATCGATCCGGCGGACGTCCCGAACTTCGACGACTTCGGTCCGTCGGAGCTCGAGGTGTTGTACTCCGAGTTCAAGGCCGATCTGAATGCCTACCTCGAAAGCCGCGGCCGGACCACGCGCGTGCACACGCTCGAGGAGGTGATCCGGTACAACGACGAGCACAAGGGGCGGATGATGCCGTACTTCGGTCAGGAGCGCATGAGCCTTGCGCAGGAGAAGGGCCCCCTCACCAGCCGCAAGTACCGCCTAGCTCTGGCCCGCAACCGGCGGCTCACTCGGCGCGAGGGGATCGACGCCGTCGTGCGCAAGCACCGCCTGGATGCACTGGTCGTCCCCTCCGGCGGTCCGGCCTGGCTGATCGACCTGGCCAACGGCGACCCGCATTCCTGGGACATGGAAAGCACGTCGCCCGCAGCGGTCGCCGGCTATCCCCATCTCAGCGTGCCGGCGGGGCACGTCTTCGGCCTTCCGGTAGGGCTGTCGTTCTTCGGTCGGGCGTGGAGCGAGCCAACGCTGCTGCGGCTTGGCTTCGCGTTCGAGCAAGCGACCCGCGTGCGCCGCGCACCGCGCTTCCCGGTGAGCGTCGACGTTGCCGCCGCAGCCGCCCGCGGCGATGCCTGAAGGTCAGCCGGTCGTCGCCTCGCGCGCGCCCTGAGGGTTGAACTGCGTCGCGTACAGCCGGGCGTACAGGCCCCTGAGCGCCAGCAGTTCGTCGTGCCGTCCCTGCTCCACCAGCCGTCCCCCGTCCATCACCAGGATCAGGTCAGCCCCGATCACCGTGCTGAGGCGGTGGGCGATCACCAGGGACGTCCGCCCGCGCATCACCAGTTCCATCGCTTGCTGGATCAGCGCCTCGGATTGCGAGTCCAGGTGGCTGGTGGCCTCGTCCAGGATCAGCACCCGCGGGTCCTTGAGGATCACGCGGGCGATGGCCACACGCTGCTTCTCGCCGCCCGACAGCCGGTAGCCACGCTCGCCGACCAGCGTCTCGTACCCGTCAGGCAGGCCGGCGATGAAGTCATGGATGTTGGCCGCCCGGCAGGCGGCCTCCACCTCGGCGTCGGTCGCCTGGCTCCGGGCGTACAGCAGGTTGTTGCGCAGCGTGTCGTGGAACAGGTAGGACTCCTGCGTGACCATGCCGATGTGGCGGGAGAGCGACTCCTGCGTCAGGTCGCGCAGATCGTGGCCATCGAGCCGCACAGCGCCGTCCGTCGGGTCGTACAAGCGCGGCAGCAGGTAGGTGACGGTCGTCTTCCCGGCGCCGCTCGGGCCGACCAGCGCCGCCACCTGCCCGGGCCGGATCTCGAAGCTGATGTCCTGCAGCGCGTAGCGCAATGGGGCTTCTTCCGTGCCCACGGATGAGACGGGAGTCCGGGCCGCCGCGGGCGGGTAGGTGGTGCTCGCGTGCCAGCTGAACCGGCGAACCTCCTCCAACCCCCCGGCGCCGCTCTCCTCCTCGCGGTACGAGAACGACACGCCCTCGAAGCGGACGTTGCCTTCGACCCGGCGCAGGTCGATCGCCAGCGGCCGGTCGTCGACCTCCGCCGGAAGGTCGAGCACCTCGAACACGCGCTCGAAGCTCACCATCGAGGTGGCGAAGTCGACCCTGGCGTTGGTCAGCGCCATCAGCGGCCCGTACAGGTTCATCAGGTAGGCGCTGAAGGCCACGATCGTACCCACGGTGAACGCCCCGCGCAGCACCAGGTACCCGCCCACCCAGAAGACCAGCGCCGAGCCCAGCGCGCTCACCAGGCTGAGCCCCAGGAAGAACCAGCGCCCGATGACCGCCTGCCGTACCCCGATGTCGCGCACGCCCGCCGCCCGCTCACTGAAGCGCTCAACCTCCATCCGCTGCCGGCCGAAGACCTTGGCCAGCAGCGCACCGCTGATGTTCAGCGTCTCGTTCATCTGGGCGTTCATGCGTGCGTTCTGGTCCATCGACTGCCGCGTCAGCACCCGCAGCGTCCGCCCGATCCGCCGCGCCGGCAGGATGAACAGCGGCAGGATGGCGACCCCGAGCAGCGTCAGCCGCCACTCGAGCGACAGCATGACCGCCAGCGTCAACGCCAGCGAGACGGTGTTGCTGATCAGCGTTACCAGCGTTCCGGTGATGGCCCCCTGCGCGCCGACCACATCGTTGTTCAGGCGCGACATCAGTTCCCCGGCCCGCGTCCGGGTGAAGAAGCGCAGGCTCATGCGCTGCATGTGAGCATACACGGCGCAGCGCAGATCGCAGATGATTCCCTCGCCGACGCGGGAGCTGGCGTAGCGCTGGGCCACACCGATTAACCCGTTGGCCAGCGGCACGGCGATCATGCCTAGCGCCAGCAGGTTGAGCCGTCCCGCATCGCGCTTGGGCAGCGCCGTGTCGATCAGGTCGCGCAGCAGCAGCGGCGGCAGGAGCGACAGCAGCGAGATGGCCACGATCGTCGTCAGCATGACGGCCACACCGGCCCAATACGGCCGGGCGTACTGGGTCACCCGCCGCAGCAGCGCCCGGCTGACCTCCGGCCGGTCCTGTTCTTCGTCGTAACGGATGAACGACCACCAGTTGCCGCCCTGTGCGTGCATTCGCCCTCGGTGTGTGCGGGATCTCATCCGGCTCCGCTCCGACCTGCGTTGCCCGGATTCGACGACTCGGAGAGACCATCCCAATCGGCGTGCGGATTATACCGCCCGATGCCTCCCCAGCCTGCCTGGGCGCGCCTTTCCGCGGACGGAGTATCATCGACGGCAGGCGTCGGCCGCCACCACGCGAAAGCGATCGTGGGCCCGGCCGGGCGGAAGGAGACAGCATGAGCCGGTTCGACTTTTGGCATCGCTGGCTTTGGTGGGTCAGCCTCGGGCTGGTGGCGTTCGGCGTAGGGATGGCGTTGCTCAATCGCACCTTTGTCTTCGCCCCCATCAACCGCCCGATCGACTCCGGGTTCTGGAGCGCCGGGATCCTTCCCGATGGCGTGTCCGCCTTCCAGGCGTGGATCTACGGCGCGTGGGGCGCAACGGTTGCCGGGTGGGGGCTGACCGCCGCGCTGCTCGTCCGCCACGCCTTTGCCCGTCACGCCTCGTGGCCCTGGCGGGCGCTGGCCTCCGGCATCGGCCTGTGGTTCGCCGTCGACACATTCTTCTCGGCCGCGTACGGCGTCTGGCCGAACGTGGTCCTCAATACCATTCTCCTCATCCTGTTCGCGCTCCCGCTGGCCGCCACGCGCAAGGAGTGCTTCGCCCCGCCGGCGGGGCATACCTAGAATCGGAACGGAAGAACCCGCTCGCCCGACCCACGAGGCGTAGAGGAGAGCTCATGCCGTACGCGATCACCATCACCGCCGGCAAGGTCAGCCTGCCCGCCACACTCGACGACTCGCCTTCGGCACAGGCCGTGTGGAACGCCCTGCCCATCGAAGCGCGGGCGAACCGCTGGGGCGAGGAGATCTACTTCGAGATCGGCGTGCATCTGGACGAGGCAGGGGACGCCCGGGCTGAGATGCAAGTCGGCGAATTGGCCTACTGGCCGCCGGGCTCGGCGTTCTGTATCTTCTTCGGCCCCACGCCGGTCAGCCGGGGCCAGGCGCCGCGCGCCGCCAGCAACGTTAACCCGTTAGGGATCGTCGATGGGGATGCCGCGGCGTTCACAGCGGTCCACAGCGGGGAGAAGGTCCGCCTCGAAGCGAGGTGACCTTGCGTCACAATCCCTGCTCGCGTGTGCGGGAACGCGTCCTGGGCAGCGCGTGACTGCGAGCGTCAGCCTGCGGCTTCCCCGACGATCGATCAGCTGTGACAGGCTGGACCCTCGCGGACCCGACAGGGGGGGCCAACACAGGTTGCGGCTCCGATTGGCTGGGCTCGTGGTGTAGTCAGCCTGAGCGTGTGGAACGGTGCGCATCGGCGGGTCGGGGGAATGCGTCCAATAGATCGTTGGTGGCGGGTAAAAGGCCGGGGGCGCTCTCACGAGCGCCCCCGGTGTATGTTAGCGATATTTGCGTCTACCAGCCCGGGCCGCGACTGCCGGAGCGGCCTCCGCCCTGCCCCCCAGGCCGACGCCCGCCGAACCCGCCACCACCACCGCCGCCCGAGCGTTCTTCCCGCGGGCGGGCGATGTTTACAGTCAGTGTCCGGTTGTCGAGCTGCGTCCCGTTCAGCATGCTGATCGCCTTCTGGGCATCGGCTTCGCTTTCCATCTCCACGAAACCAAACCCCTTCGACCGGCCAGTCTCGCGGTCGGTGATGAGCGTGACCGACTTGACGACGCCGGCCTTGCTGAACAGCGTCTGCAGTTCGGTGTCGCTCGCCGTGTATGGCAGATTCCCTACGTACAGCTTGTTCTCCATGTCTCCTGGCTTCCTCTAAGGTCTCTAGGCGTCGGCAGCGGGACGCTCCCCAAGCTTCCGGCAGGCCTCCCAGGAGGCCGCCCGGTGCGCGTGGCCGCTATCTTATCACGGTGCCGGCCAGAGGGCGAATCCCGCCGGTCAAGCCCCGCCCTGGGCACCCTGAAATCCTGGACGAGGCCGCCGCTTTCGGCCATGGCAGGTTGTGCCCTCCCCCTGTGGGAGCGCGGCATGCCGTTCCCCTGCAGCGGATCCTCACACCCGCCCCCAGCTTGACAGACCCAACCCGGATGCTATGATGGATTCAGCGTACCCGGCGGGGTGGTTGACCCCGCGAGGGAGGCGCCATCGTCTGACCCGCACCGATCCGCTGGGCACCCTGCTCCGGCCGATCGGTGCGCTGCGTTGCGGGGGAGGCAGCCATGAAGGTCATCGATGAGGCCATGGATCAGTGCCTGCTGTGCATCGATTACGCCTTCGACCAGGACAGTCCCTCCAACCGGGAGGTCTCCCTGCGCCGCATGCAGCCCGGGATCCGGCAGAAGGAGTGGTGGCGCTACCATCACGTCCACCGCGGATTGAGGACGCTGGTGGCCTACGAAGGGCCGAGGGCGGTCGGACATGTGGAGTTCATGCCGATCGAGTACGCGCCCCGCCCGGTGTCCGGACACAACCTGGCCTTCATCAATTGCCTGTACGTGGCGCCCGAGGCGCGCGGCCACGGCGTGGGCGCGGGGCTGTTGGAGGCCGCGGAGCATGAGGTGCGCGACCGTGCCGACGGCATGGCGGTGCTCGCCCGCTGGGCCGGCCCGGTGCTCCCGGCTCACTTCTTCATCGAGCTCGGTTACCAGCCCATCGGCAGCCGCCAGGGTGAGGCGCTGCTCAACAAGCCCTTCCGGCGCGCCGCCTCGCCTCACTTTCTCCCCGTGCGGGTACTGCCTCGCCCGTCCGAGGGGCGGATCCCGGTGGATTTCTTCCACTGCCCACAGTGTCCCTACTCCGGCTGGGTGCTGCATCAGCTTCAACGCGGGGGGCAGCTCACGGCTCCCGACATCGACCTGCGGCTGATCGAGACCGGTGAGCGCGAAGCGGTCGAGCTGTGGGGCGTCGCCAATGGCGTCTACATCGACGGCCGCCCCTTCGGCTCGGTCCCGCTTGACCTGCTCGAGATCGAGCACGCGCTCACCCAGGCCCGCATCGCCCGCCTCGCCGCCTGATTCGCACGCCCCCTCAGGGCAAGGAGAACAGCGATGGACACAACCGAGCAGCCTTCCTTCTGGCTGCGTGCCTATGGCGCGTATGAGCCCAGCCCGGCGCTGGAAGGCACCCGCACGGTCGATGTCGCCATCATCGGCGGCGGATACACCGGCCTGTCGACCGCCTTCAACCTGCGGAGCGACTCACCCGGGCTGACGGTCGCCGTCCTGGAAGCCAGCGTCGTCGGCTTCGGCGCCAGCGGCCGCAATGGCGGCTTCAACATGACGCTGTTCGGACTCGAGCCGGCGGTGACCAAAGCCATCTTCGGGCAGCAGCGTACGGTCGAGGCGCACCGCTATATGGAGCGCGCCGTCGACTACGTGCGCGACCTGGTTGCCCGGCACCGGCTGCAGTCCGACTACGAGCACTCGGGCTTCCTGCGCCTCGCCACCACACCCGGCTTCGTGCGCCGCATCCAGCACGACCTGGAGATCCTCACTCAGATGGGCATTACCGGCGTCGAGTGGTGGGAGGCCGACCGCGTCCGGCAGGAGCTGAACTCGCCTTTGGCACTCGGTGCCTGGTGGGAGCCTCGTTGCGGCTTGCTCGATCCGGCCAAACAAGTGCGCGAGCTCAGGCGCCTGGCGTTGGAATCGGGAGCCCTGGTCTTCGAGCGCACCCCCGTGCTGTCGGTCGAGCGCGGGCAGCGTTTCATGCTGCACACGCCGCGCGGCACGCTGACCGCCGAGCGGGTCGTCTTTGCCACCAACGCCTACTCCCACCTGTTCCCTGAGCTGCGCAGTAAGGAGACCGCGGCCTTCACCCACATGGTCGTGACCGATCCGCTGACGGCCGAGCAGCGATCCGCCATCGGCTGGGCCAACCGCCAGGGGATCGAGGACGCTCGCAACTTCGTCCACTACCTGCGGCTGACCGCCGACCAGCGCATTGCCATCGGCGGGAGCGACGTTAGCCTGACCTTCGGCCAGGAGATGCAGGGCGACCTGAACCCACGCGTCTTCGCCGACCTCGAGCGGGACGTCGTGCGACTGTTCCCTGCCCTGAAAGGCATCCGCTTCGCCGACCGCTGGGGCGGCCCGGTAAGCGTCCCCATCGACATGGCGCCGGCCATCGGGTTCTTGGGCGACCGCCGGGCGATCTACTCGCTCGGTTGCGTCGGCCACGGCGTTTCGATGGCCCACCTGAACGGCCGAACCATCGCCGACTTGATCCTTGAGCGCGACACGGACCTGACCCGCGTCTGGTTTGTCGGTCGGCGGATGATCCCCTGGCCTCCCGAGCCCATCCGCTTCATCGCCGGGCATGCTATCCGTGGCTACATGCGCGCCGAGGACTGGGTTTACGAGCGCAAGCTCCCCAGGACGGTGTGAGCGCGGCGCAAGCGCCGGGAAGCAAGGTGCCCGTCGTCTTCTGAGGCTGCTGTGATCCATCGGCCGGACTGGCGGCTTCTCGCTTTC
>Ga0315274_10002244_pt1 | contig 29268 bp, 27 predicted proteins | sample YL17G02_20_MG_FD_203700 | JGI IMG/M metagenome (GOLD analysis project Ga0315274, IMG submission 203700) | Sediment microbial communities from Yellowstone Lake, YNP, Wyoming, USA - YL17G02_20 | ecosystem: Environmental > Aquatic > Freshwater > Lake > Sediment | place: USA: Wyoming | collected...
CTCCAGGCGATCTTGCCCTCCGCGTTCCGCGCGGTTACCGTGCTGAACCGGCGATGGACGTCCAAGCCTATCGCCTCAGCCGTCTGATCCGTCGTCTTCATGGCTGTCTCCTTCCTGATTGCGAAAACCACCGGACAGTGTACCGTCCGGCAGGAGACAGCCTTTCATGCGATTATGACCGAGCAGCCTTTCAGGCTGCAGTACCACGCGGTGCACTCGAAGAGGCAAATTCCACCTACAATAATGACACACACACCCGATGCACCCCTTGCGTCCTCGATAGACTATCGTTAGAATAGTGCGTTATCGGAGGCGCGCCGGAGTGGGAAAACCCCGGCAGCCCGGGGCTCCGATCAATCCCCTATCCTAAAACCCCTCTCCCCCGCTGGGGGAGAGGGCAGGGTGAGGGGGTTGTCTGTAAGCCCAACTCTTTGGACGAAAGGTGACGAACCATGAACCCACGGTACTTGCACTCTGTCCGCTCCCTCACGGTCGCGGCTCCGATCAGAGCACCGGGCGCTAGCCCGGTGACACGACGTGTCCGCAAGGTAGCGCTTGCGGCTCTGATTCTGGTCGCAACGCCCTCGAGCCACGCTGCCGACATCGGCACGGCCTTCAGCTATCAGGGGTCCCTCGAAAAACCCGCCGGAACGCCGGTGACGGACACCTGCGACTTTCGCTTCGGGTTGTGGGATGCGCTGACCGGTGGAAACCAGAAAGGAACTTCGCCGCAAACCGAGACCGCCGTCGATGTCGTCGGCGGCGTGTTCACGGTTGAGTTTCTGGACTTCGGGCCCGGTGCCATCGACGGCACGGCCCGTTGGCTGGAGATCGAAGTCAAATGCCCCGGCGACGCATCGTTCGTCACTCTCCCCCCGCGGCAGGAACTGACGCCCGCGCCGTACGCCATCCGGGCCGGGGAAGGCGTCGGGCCGCCCAACACCCTGGAGATCGATCCCCTGAGCGGATACGTCGGCATCGGCACGAGTACCCCAACCGAGCAGCTCGACGTGGCCGGGGTCATCCGCTCGAGCACCGGCGGGTTCGAGTTCCCCGACGGTACGCTCCAGACCACGGCCGCACCGGGCGACATTACCGAGGTCATCGCCGGGAGCGGACTCTCCGGCGGCGGCGCCGCCGGTTCCGTGACGCTTGCCATCGCCGCCGGCGCAGTCACCTCCACGCACCTTCAAGACGGGACGGTGGCCAACGCCGACCTCGCCGATGACGCCGTCGACTCCGCGAAGATCGCCAACGGTACGGTAGCGAATGTGGATTTGGCCGGCGACCCTGGCTCGCTGAACAAGGTGTCGGGCGGGGCTATGACCGCTTCCGGCGGTAACGTCGGGATCGGGACGACGACGCCCGCGGCACGTTTGGATGTGAATGGTGCGGCCCGCACGACCACTCTGGAGATCACCGGCGGCTCGCCGCTCGTGCATCCGCTGGCCGGATGGGGTGATCGGTCAATCAACGTCCCTTTCGACACGTTCACCGCCGTGGCCGCGGGATATGCTCACGACCTGGCGATCCGCAGCGACGGCACGCTGGTCGGATGGGGCTACAACGACCAGGGTCAAATCAACGTCCCGGCCGGGACGTTCACCGCCGTGGCCGCGGGCTACTACCACAGCCTGGCGATTCGCAGCGACGGCACGCTGGGCGGGTGGGGCTGGAACGCGTACGGGCAGACCGACGTCCCCTCCGGCACGTTCACTGCTGTGGCCGCGGGATTTGCCCACAGCCTGGCGATCCGCAGCGACGGCACCCTGGTCGGATGGGGCCGGAACGACTACGGGCAGACCACCGTCCCCACCGGCACGTTCACCGCCGTCGATGCGGGCAGCGATCACAGCTTGGCGATCCGCAGCGACGGCACGTTGGTCGGGTGGGGCTATAACTTTTACGGCCAGATCAACGTCCCCGCTGGCACCTTCACCGCCGTGGCCGGGGGCGGGATTCACAGCCTGGCGATCCGCAGCGACGGCACGCTGGTCGGATGGGGCCGGAACACGCAGGGTCAGATAGACGTGCCCGCGGGCACGTTCATTGCCATCGCTGCGGGGGGCTCGCACAGCTTGGCGATCCGCAGCGACGGCACGCTGGTAGGGTGGGGCTGGAACGCCTACGGCCAGACCGACGTCCCTTCCGGGACGTTCGCCGCCGTAGCTGCGGGGTACGGGCACAGCTTGGCGATCCGTAGCAACCCGCCGACACCGGACCCGGCGCTGCGTCTGCAGGCAGACAGCGCAGTCAAGCCGGGCAGCAACACTTGGACCATCTACTCCGACCGGCGGCTCAAGAAGAACATTGAGCCGTTGTCCGGCGCGCTCGAACGTCTGCTTCAACTGCACGGGGTCACCTTCCAGTGGATCGACCCGGCCTCGCAGGGCGGGATCACCGGGACCCAGATGGGCCTGATCGCCGACGAGGTGAGTCTGGCCTTCCCGCAATGGGTGGGCCGCGACCCCAAGGGCTACCAAACGCTCACCGTCGGCGGTTTCGAGGCCCTCACCGCCGAAGCCCTCCGCGAACTCCGCGCGGAGAAAAACCAGGAGCTGGACCGGATGCGTGCTGAAAAGGACGCCCAAATCGCCGAACTGCGGGAACAGATGGCCAGACTCGAGGCGGCCATTAACGCATTGACTGCGCAGAGCGCCGGAGGTCGCCCGTGACGCGCAATCGCAGACCGGTCCGAACCCGGAGCGCGAGCGACGGGGCGGGCGTGTGTGCCACTGCTGTGTCAGCAGTGGCAGGGCGTAGGACGCTGAACCAGCGAACCGGAACCACTGCTCAAAGAGCAGTGGCACACGGCCCCGCGCTTGCGCTTGGGGTTCGGACAAACGGCGTCCGCTCCCTATCCCGGCGCGCCGGGACGGCTCTGCTTGTGGCGGGCGGAGGTGTCCGCGAGCTTGCGCTCGCGGCCCCGAAACGTCGCGTCCCTTTCTTCCTTCGTGCCGGTGTTTCTGTTTTCTGCGTTTTTGTTTTCTGCGTTTCTGTTTTCTGCGTTTCCCCCGCCCTCGCCCAATCCAACGACGGGTACGTTATCAAGAAGAGCACCGTCGACGGCGGCGGCACGACCTTGCACACCGACGGCAACTACCGTCTCGGCGGCACCATCGGCCAGCACGACGCCGGCGATCATGCGGGCGGCGGGTATGTTCTAATCGGCGGATTCTGGACGCCGGCCGCGCCGCCGCCCCTGGGCGCCTGCTGCAATCACGACCCATTCGGAGGCTGCCAGGACGACCGGGCGCTGGACGAGTGCGTGTGCGGCAAGTGCGAATGGTTCCAAGAACGGACGTGCGCGCAGGTTGACTGCACAAGGGCGCCCATCCCGACCGTTTCGGAATGGGGGCTGGTTATCCTCACGCTGCTGTTGCTGACCGGGGCAAAGATTTATTTCGGGCGATCGAAGGTCGCGGGGCCGTAGGAGCGCGAGTCGATCAAGGATCAACGCATCATTGAACTCGAAGCCCGCCTCGCCGCCCTGCCGTCCTGTCACAGGCATAGATCAGGACGTTCGTGTCAAAAGCGATCATAGAGTTCGTCGCGAGAAGGGGGCCGACCTTGGATTCGGAAGTTCGATCGCTTTATATGGTCAAACAACCGCTGAAGCGCGGCCCGGCGCTGCTCGTCCCTCGTGCCGTCAATGGGTTCGATCGTCAGGCGCACGCGCTGCTTCTCAGGGAAGCCAAGGCTCTCGAGGGGTTCCAGGACGCCGTGTGAATAAATGGCTTCAACGACTTTCGTCATACCTGGAGTATAGCAGGACCACGCCGCCGGAGGCAAGGTCCGTAAGACAGGACGATGCAGGCCTGTCCAAAACAGCGGGGACGCAAACGATCGGTCCATCGGAGCGTGGAGCGGAAGCGACACGACCGATCCGCTCGCCGGCGCTGGCGACGACGATTTCCGAATCGGCAATCGACAATCGACAATCGACAATCTCGATTATCGTGCGCTGCGGGTTCGGCCCACGAGACCCTGAGCGCTGGCTTTGATGCCCTTGACGGCGGAGGCGAGGGCTTCGCGGCTGGGGGCGAACTCCATGGCCGTGTCGTAGTGCACCTTCTCCGTCTCGATCAGTTCGCACAAGGACGTGGTGAACGAGCGCATCCCCTCGCCTTCGGACCCGGCGATGATCGCGGGCAGGTCGTCGTCCTCCTCGTGGAGGATTTTGTCCCGCACGGTGGAGTTTCGCAGGAGCACTTCCGTCGCGGGGAATCGGCTGCCTTCCACGATTCCGGGTAGGAGCTTTTGGCATAGGATCGCCCGCAAGCTGCTGGCCAGCGAGGAGCGGATGAAGGCGTGTTCGTCCCTGGGGAAAAACTCCAGAATCCGGGCGAAGGTCTGGGCCGCGTCGGCGACGTGCAGCGAGCCGAGCACCAAGTGCCCCGTCTCGGCGGCTTGCAGGGCCGCGGTCATCGTTTCCCGATCGCGGAGTTCGCCGATCAGAATGCAATCGGGGTCCTGGCGGACCATATAACGCAACGCATCATGGTAGCTGGGCACATCCACGCCGATCTCGCGCTGCGAAATGATCGACTTTTTCGGATGGAACATGTACTCCACGGGGTCCTCGATGGTGATGATGTGCATACTGCGCATCTGGTTGACGTGCTCGACCATGGCGGCCAAGGTCGTGCTCTTCCCGCACCCGGTGACGCCGCTGATGAGGATCAGCCCGTCCGAACTCTGCATGACCGTCTGCCGGTACACGTCGGGCAACCGCAACTCCTCGAAGCTGGGAATCCGGCTCTGCACGCGGCGGATGGAGGCGTGCGTCTCCCCCGTGGATCGGTAAAGGTTGACGCGGTACCGGTCGCCGGTGCTTCCGCGGGCGGAGAAATCGAGGGCCCCGTGTTGCTGGAACTCCTGGCGGCGAGCCTCGGGGATGAGACCCGCCAGCATGGCCTCGATGTATTGACTGTCCGGAAACGGCGGCATGTCGAGCTTCCGAAGGTGACCCGTGATGCGATAAAAAGGGCTATAGCCGACCTTGATATGCAGGTCCGACGCCTCATGCTGGGTCATGCCGGCCAGCAGCCGCTCGATGGCTTCCTTCGGCGGTAACATGGACTCTGCCAACGTTATACTCCCGTGAAGGTCACCTACCTGTTGCTACGTCCGAGCGTCACGACCGGAGCAACGCGAGGATGCCAATCACCGCCGCTACGACGGATAGGCCTACCGCCGCAGCTGCGAAGTACGTGAATCGCCGCGTCTGCTTCTGGAGGATCGTGGCGACGCGTTCCTCCCGCGCGGAGGCATCCCAGCGCATATCCTGCAGCGCCTTGGCCGAGGTCCCCGTCGCCTCGCCGAGAAGCGTCACCGCTTGTTGGAACCCTTCCAGAGTCGTCGCCACGCGGTCGTTCGTCTGCCGCGACAGATCAAGCTGCCGCCCGATCGAGACCATTGTCTCCCGTTGGGCATCGGCAAGCCGCGGAAGCTGGGAAAGGTTCTCCTCGACCCGTTTCACGCAGGCCCCGTCCACGCTCATCTGTTGGCTCATGGTGGAGAGCAACTCCAGTTGCGTTTTGGACGCTTCGGGCAGGTGATCGAGGCTCTCCGCGAGGCGGCTGAGGGAACGGGTCATGGACTCCGACCGCTCGCCTTGCAGCTCAAGGTGGTTCTGCACCGACTCGACGAGCTTGACGACCTTGGCGTACTCCTCCTCAAGCCGCTCGACATTCGATGTCGTCCGCGCCAGCCGAAACTTCGGCGTCGGAACCGGAGCCTCCGAGGAAATGACCCCCGGTCCCATCGGTTTAACGCCGCCGTCGTCGCCCGGAGCGTTCGGCCCGATCGGGGAGTAGGGATCACGTGCGCCCGGACGGGCCGACGTACGCAGCCAGTGTCCCACGCGGGACCACAGTGTCGCTCTCTCCACGTTCACAGCCTCCTCGTGCGTCCGAGGGAGTAGCGGCGACGCGCTCCGTCGCGCCGCTCCCCGGTTCGCCCGAACGATCGTCCGCGGTGGACGATTGTACCCCCCGGAATCGGTCGGATCAACGAACGGGCGTTGACCCGTCGAAGGGGTCGCCGTTACATTGCATCTCGCGGACGGGTTGCCGATTTTTTGCGAGGACATGCCGTGTCTCGACGAGTGAAACTCGAGCACATGCTCGAAAAAAGCCCCCAGGATGTCTTCCTGAACTTCGGTCTGGCGATAGAACTGGGCAAGGAAGGCCGGACCGATGAGGCTCTCGCCCGGTTCGATCGCGTGTTGCGGCTCGATCCCTCCTACCTGACGGCCTATTTTCAGAAGGGTAGCACGTTGATCGCCGCCGGACGAGTCCCCGACGCCCGCGCGGCCCTTACCGCGGGCATCGCCGCGGCGCAAACAAGCGGCGACCTCCACGCCGCAAGTAAAATGCAAGCCCTTCTGGATACCGTCGCCTGACCCGCGCCGTGCACAAGGCGCGACGCTGCACGCCAAACACATACCCCCGTGAACGGGGCGGGTCGGGAAACGCGATCTGCAGGATCATCATTGCCAACGCACTGGCCCTGTGACACACCTGGGTTCGGTTTCGGAAATATCCCCGGGCCAACTACGGGGTTTCAAACAAGGGTCGTCGCGTTCGCTTGTTGGTAAGCGACTGCGTATAATAGACGACGTTCGCGGCGGCCGGGCCGATAAGCGGGGATTCGAGTCCGGCACGAAGCCCGCGGACCTCCGGCGGTCGGCGGATGGGGGGGGTGACATGCAGTCTCGTCTGTTCCTGTTCGTTGCGCTGTCGACGGGTGCGGGAGTTCCGGCGGCGATGGCGGAGCCCTCCCCGGCAGCGGGCGTCCCCGTCGAGGCGGTCGCGGGCGGCGGACCGTCCAAGCTGCACCCGGCACTCCTCCGGCAGTTCGCAGGCCGCGCGGCCGATCACCAGGTAAAGGCGTGGGTTTTTTTTGAAGACACGAAAGGCTTCGCCACGGACGCGCAGCGAAACGTCGCTCTGCGTGATCTTCGCTCCACGTATCACCCGCGTTCGGTTCAGCGGCGTGGCCTGCGGCGTACCGACCCCGGACTCTTCGATGTCCGCGATCTGCCCGTGCCGACGCGATACGTGGAGGCCGTCCGCGCCATGGGCGTCCGCGTCGGCGTGGTCAGTCGGTGGGTCAATGCGGCGAGTATCTGGGGCACGCAACGGCAACTCACGGAGATTGCGCGATTACCCTTTGTCAAAGAGCTTCAACCGGTTCGCCGGGGACGTAAGCCCGATCCGGTGAACATTCACGACACGGGAGGCGTCGCGGCCGCGACGGAGTCGTGGTACGGCGAATCATACGACCAGTTGCACCAGATCAATCTGGACGCCCTTCACAACGCGGGCTTCACCGGCGCAGGCGTTATCGTCGGCATCCTGGACACGGGCTTTCGACGGACGCACGAGGCCTTCAATCAGCCGGGACATCTACTTACGCTGGTCGCGGAGCACGATTTCGTCGATGGTGACGACAACACCGCGATCGAACCGGGAGACCCGCCGGGTCAGCACAATCACGGCACGTGGATTCTCGGCACCCTGGGCGCCTACCTGCCCAACACGCTCGTGGGCGGCGCGTACAATGCTTCGTTCATTCTTTGTAAGACCGAGGACATCACGTCGGAGACTCCCGTCGAGGAGGACAATTACGTCGCGGGGCTGGAGTTCATCGAAGCCAACGGCGGCGACATGGCCACCGCGTCTCTGGGCTACATCGACTGGTACACGCAGGACGATCTCGATGGACTAACGGCCGTCACAACCATCGCGGTGAACGCGGCCACCGCCAACGGCGTACACTGCTGCAACGCCGCCGGCAACGAGAGTCACGATGCCAATCCCCTCACCTCGCACTTGATCGCACCCGCCGACGCCCTCAAAGTGCTGACCTGCGGCGCGGTGGACAACATGGGTTTGATCGCAGGGTTCAGCTCCGACGGTCCCAGCGCCGACGGCCGGGTGAAGCCCGAAGTGCTCGCCCGCGGTGTTTTCACGAAGACCGTGTTGGAGTCGAGCGACACCGGCACGACGCAAAAAAGCGGGACGTCGTTGTCCACGCCCCTGGTTGCTTCGGCGGTTGCCTGCTTGATTCAGGCCCACCCCGACTGGACGGTCGATCAGATGCGCCGGTATCTGCTCTACACGGCTAAGGACTACGTAGCCAACCACACGTACGATCCCAACTACGTCCGCGGGTATGGCATCATCGACGCGATGGCGGCGGGAGCCGGTGATTGCAACGGCAACCTCGTTCCCGATGCCACCGACATCGCCAACGCGACCAGTAAGGATTGCAATGCGAACTGCATTCCCGATGAATGCGACATCGCCGACGGGCGAAGTCTGGATGCCAACGGCAACGGAATCCCCGATGAATGCCTTCTGGCGGATCGGGTGCCAACTCTGTCAAACTGGGGAATGCTCGTTGCAACGCTGGCCCTGCTTAGCGCGGGGACGATCGTGCTTCACCGCCGCGGCGCGAGGCGCTCCGACAGAGCCCCTGCACGATAGCAGTGTGCCGCAGCGGTGTCAGTGGAGTAGGCGCAGCCCGCCGGCGGACGTTGCGGAGAGAACTGTACCGCTCGACCGCGGACGGAGCAAGGAACCCAAGTCGGAAGCTGTTTCACGAAGCCCCGGGGCGGTAGGATTCCCCTCGGCAGCCTTGCGCTCCGCTGACGCGACGAGCATCGCGCACGGGCGAACGGATGCGGCGCGGGCCATTCCGAGATAGGTTGAATCCATGGAGAACGCCGTTGGTCCCGTCTTCCCTCGCCCGGCGGAAAGCGTCGCCTTGGGCGATCTCTCTTCGCACGATCACCGCTTGTTCGCGATGATCGCGCTGCTGGCCCTCTCCGTGCTAACCTGCTTCGTGGGGCTGCATGAAGGTCCCCCGATGGGGGACCATGAGTGCATCAACGCCCTGGCCGCTCGAAACGCCCTGCAATCCGGGCACTGGCTGATTCCGATGGTGAACGACGCCCCGCTCATTCGGAAGACTCCCCTCGGTGTTTGGCTGATTGCGGCGGCGTCATATCGGCCGAATGCTGCGGAAGGTTCGGCGCCGGTGACGTTGTTTTCGGCGCGCCTTCCCTCGGCGTTGGCGGGGATCGGCACTGTCCTGGTCACGACCTGGCTGGGTTCAATGCTTTACGGGCGGCGCGGGGGACTGATCGCCGGGTTCATCTGCGCGGGCTGTGCGGCGACGGTGGTCTACGCCCGCAACGCACAAGTGGACATGGTGCTGACGTTCTTTACCGCGCTGGCGTTCGCGTGTTTCTGGCGCGGGGCCATCCACGAACAACCGAGCCGATGGTTTATGGCTTGGTTTTATGTCGCATTCGCCTTGGCGATGATGGCCAAGGCGCCTTTGCCGCTAGCGACGGTCGGTCTGTCGCTGTTCGCGTATTGGTTCGTCACGACACCTTTTCTGGATGCGTCGATCGGTGGGCAGCACCCATCGGACGGGTTTCTTCGTCGTTGGCTGCATGAGTTAGTGGGTAGGGTCTCGCGTTTGCGGACGCTGTGGCTCTTGCCGGGCATCGTGGTGTTCGTCATGATCGTGGGCGCCTGGCCGGCGTACGTTTCCTCGCAGGTCGACAACGCGCTCGCACTGTGGAATATCGAGTATTTGAGTCGCTTCTCGGGCGAATTGAGCGATAAGATTCGCCCGGCCTGGTACTATCTTCCGGTCGTTTTTGGGCTGATGTTGCCGTTTATGCTCTCGATTCCCGAGGCGATGGTCGCAGTGTTTCTGCCGCGATATACCGCCCAGCGAAAAGGACTGGCCTTCGCATTCACTTGGGCGTTGGTTGCGACGGGGTTTTTGAGTATGTCGGCGTTTAAGCGCCCTCATTATCTTTTGTCGGTTATCCCGGCGTACTGCTTGTTGCTCGCACCGGTGATCGAACGGTTGTTCTTCGGGGTTGTTTCCACGGCGCGTCGCGGCGCTCTCATCACCTGTCGGGTTCTGCCCGCGCTACTCGCCGTCGGAGGGATCGTGGGAGGCGTGTTGGTCCGGCAGAAGTACCCTGATCTTCTGACGCCGTACGCGATTGGGGTCGGCGCCGCGTTTCTGGTATGGACGGCGGCTTGTTGGGCGTACGCACGCGACCGGCGGCTGTCGTCGTTCGCTTTGCTCAATCTGGGGGTACCGTTGGTCCTGCTGATAATGTGGCCGGCGTTGGGAAAGGGCGCAAGGCTGAACGCCGAAACGGATGCCCTTGCCGCAGCGATCACGGAACACGGGATTCGCCCGACGGATGTCGTCTACTGGGTCGATGGCCAGCCGAACTTCACGCTTTCTTTCTACCACGGGATTCCCATCCGGCGACTGATCAGTGAAGTGGAGATGGCCTCGCTTCGGACGGGACGGCGGGAGGTATCCAGCGAAGTCTACCTTGAGCTCGTCCACCGACTCCAGGAGCGCCTGCGGGACGAACCGCCCGCCTACTTTATCGTCGCCGCGGGATATTTCGATTTGCTCTCTCGCCGGACGGACCTTGCGGTCAAGGCGGTCGTTCGACTGAACGGCTTTTATTCTGATGAGGAGGATGAACTGGTCGTGTTCACGCGGGATGGGAGCGCGGGCTGAAAACCCCGATGGAACTCACGACCGGCTGGCGATGGCCGCGGCGAGCGGGTTTACGAAACTGGGGACTACCTTCTCGGTAGCCAGTTCGTCGGCGACATCCAACAAGGCCGGCAGGGCGTCCACGACGCGGTGGTGATAGGCACGAAGCGTACATCCGTAGTCGTGCATCCTCACGCCCGTCGCCCTCCGCACCGCCCCGTTGATGACGGCGGAGCAGAGCCGGCGAAAGCCCGAATCGCGCCGAGCCGCGAGGACGGAGGCACGTTCCCGGCAGTCTGATGTGAAACCGTGCTGCAATGAACAGCCCGGTTACGCCGAACCGGCGGAGGAGTCTTTGCGGCACAGTACGCCGACATCGTTGCTCAGGCGTTGAACGGTGCTGTCGAGCACCTGCTCGCTTTCGTAGCTGCTTTGCTGAAGCGCGCCGCGCACCGATTGGACCTTGTCCAGCCGCATCTCGGGCAACTCACGAAGCCGCTGCTTCCAATGCTCTAACGCTGGGCCGATCGAATCCACTCTCTTCCTGCGCTCCGTCACGCGTACTGCGTGGGACATGTCGGTGACCCTCGCGGTCGTCCGGAATCCTCGTAAGCCCCGACCGAGGCCGTGACTGCCTCTCGCCGTCCGCCGGGTGCTATCGACGGGCGAAGGGTCCGAGTTTAATTCCGCCCGATATTCGTGGGTCTGGGCGGCGGGGGGGTGGTAAGTCGTGCGGGGTAGAACGTGAAAGGCGAAACCGGCGCCCCCCCCAAGTCCTCGCCGGAGCGGGCCATCGAGGACCGTCTCGCCGCTTCCTCCTCGGTCGCCGTCAAATCAACCCAGGTCTTGCGCGTTGTGCGCAGGATGTGGAAACGCTGTAAGTGCTGTTAGTACAAGGCGTTACGCGCGTTTCCGCCGGGAATGCACTTTGCGCACCGAAAAATCGGGACGGGAGGGTGTCCTATCAGCCTGTTGAAAAGGGTGTGGCACGGGCTTCCAGCCCGTGTTTTCACCGGCAAGATGCCGGTGCCACACAAGCACTTTGGACTTTCTCAACGGGCTGCTATCCGTAGTTGAAGGTTGAAAAGAAGGATGGCGGCTCAATCCTACCGGTATTGGGATGGGTAGGGTTGTGATTTCTTTCAGAAAGGAGCCGCCATGAAGCAAGCCTATCAGATTGTGAATCGCAAGGACAGCCGGGCGTTGGCTGAATTCCTCAGCCGTGAAGGGCAGCTCTTGCTGCCGATGCTGGAACTCCTCGAGCAGGCCGATCCTTCGCGGCTCAGGACAAGGATGGCCGTGGACGAACTCATCGACGTGGCCGCGGTGAGCCACGGGAAGACGATGACCCGCGCCGCGCCCTGCAGGACGTTGGTGGTCGATGACACGATCGTGGCACTGACCGCCTCGATCGCGGACATCCTGGACCGGGGAATGACCGGGCTCTTGTCTGACATACCTATATTATGTCAGATTACGCGGCGTTGTCAAGCCCCCGGCGAATGCGAATTTGCTCGCCATCCGCCGCCCCGCCGTAAGTCCACGTTATGACAAGGGCTTAGGTATCACCCGAACACGCTCTTGCGGAATCGCTGCTTTGACGCGGGTCGGCTAGCGGACGCCGCCGGGTGGCGATATGCTAACGCCTTCCTGGCGACGAATGGAAACCAAAAGTATCGCCCTTGGAGGAACCAACGATGACGACGGGCACGAGTCTTTGGATTGGCCGGATCTTAACCATCGGTACTTTCGTAAACGCCTTCGCCTTCCAAGCGGCACAGGCGGGGACCGGCATCGAGGCCTACATCAAGATGCGTTGGCCGTTCAACGGGGATCTCGCCCCGGACGGGACGCTGTATTTCGTGTATGACCCCGACGGCATCCGCCAGCTTCATAAAGTGCCGCCCGGCGGCACGCAGAAGGACGCCGTCAAGCTGACCACCTTCCCCGACGGCATCGGCGGGTACGCCCTAAGCGACGACGGCAAGTGGATCGTTGTGGTTTGCGCCGTAGGCGGCAGCGAACAGAACGATCTCCACCTGCTCGACACGGCCTCCGGCAAGATCGAACCGTTGTTCGTGGACCCGAAGGACGTGGTCGAGGCCCCGCTGTGGCGGCGGGATTCCAAGGCCTTCGCCTATCGATCCAACGAAACCTCGTCGTCGGACTTCCACGTTTACGTCTACGACCTCGCGACGAAAAAGTCGAGAAAAGTGTATGAGGCCGCCGGCGATCATCGCCCCGTCGATTTCAATCGCGATGGGACGAAGCTGGTGGTGATCAAATACACTTCCGCGTCGCACTCGCAATTGTTCGAGGTGACCCTCGCTACGGGAGAGACGCGCGAGATCACGCCCAAGGGCGAAGAGTGGTCCTTTGAACCCGTCGGGTGCGACACGGCCGATCACAACTTCATCGTCAACACGGACTACAAGGGCAACCTGAAGAGCATCCACACGATCGACCTACAAACCGGGGCGCTCAAACCGGTATTGACCGACTTGGGCGGGCGGGAGATCGATACCGGGACGCTCAACGAGGATCGCCAAGTCCTCGCGGTGATCGTCAACGAGGACGGCTACGCGGCACTGCACTTGCGGCGGACGGCGGATTTTACGCCCGTTCAAGGCCCCGCGCTCGCCAAGGGCGTCGTGGGCAACGTCAACTTCCGCGGCAAGTACATGCTGTACGCGCTGGACAACGCCAACACGCCGGGTCTGATTTACAAATGGGACCTCAACAAACCCGCCGAACCGGGCGTCGCTTTGACCACGGCCGATACCCAAGGCATTGACGTCAAGAAGTTCCGTCTGCCGGAGTTGATTCACTATCCATCGTTTGACGGCATGAAAATCCCCGCGTTCCTCTACTTGCCCAACGACTATCAGAAAGGGAAGAAGGTTCCGTTCATCGTCCAGTATCATGGCGGACCGGAGGGGCAGTTCCGTCCCTCGTTTATCCGGGCATTCCAGTATTTCACCTCCCAGGGCTACGGAGTGATCGCCCCGAACGTTCGCGGATCGAGCGGATACGGCAAGGCCTTCATCGAGGCCGACAACTACAAGGACCGGATGAAGAGCGTCAAGGACGGGGTCTGGGCGGCGAAGTACGTCATCGACCAGGGCTACACGGATAAGAAGATGGTGGCCGCGTGGGGCGGAAGCTACGGCGGGTTCATGACCATGGCCGCGATCACCGAAGCGCCGGAACTGTTCGGCGCGGCCTGCGACGTGGTGGGCATCGTCAACTTCCAGACGTTCCTCGAAAAGACCAAGGACTACCGTCGCAAGCTGCGCGAGGCCGAGTATGGCCCGCTCTCCGATCCGGAGTTCCTCAAATCCATCTCGCCGATTTACAGGGTAGACAAAATCGACATGCCGCTCATGATCGCGCACGGATTGAACGATCCCCGCGTCCCGGTCGGGGAGGCCATGCAGATCGCCGTCGCCCTCAAGAAACGCGGCATGGAGGTTGCGGAACTCTACTTCCCCGACGAAGGCCACGGGTTTGCCAAGGAGGAGAACCGGCTGCTGTATTACAAGGAGCTAGCCAAGTTCTTCGAGAAGCACCTTAAGAAGGGCACATGAGAAAGTCGAGCGGCGCACCGCTACCGGCCCGGCCGTCTCCGCGGTGCAACGCGGTTCGGGCCGTCGATGGACAGCCCGAACCTGCGGAGAAGCTCAGCCAGATGGCTCGCTCGTTCCTCGGGCGAGCGCGCCTGATCGGCCTCGAACGCCTCGTTGCGCCAACGCCGTACTTCCTCGAGCATTTTGCTTTCATGCGGGATCGGTTTCGTCGTCATACAGCACCTCGGCCGGGCTGACGATCCGGAGCGGTTTGTAATACCCCTCCAGAACGGCCACGGCATTGAATCGATCGGCTCGCCGAACACCGGCAATGTGCCGAAAATTCCAGGACACAAGCACATCAAGCTCATGGTCGAACGCGACGGCAACATGGCGGGCGTCCTCGGGCTTGCCCGCAGGAACGACGTGCTCACGCAAGAACGCGCCCGCCAGCCTTTCCGCCTCCGCCGAAACGTCCAACACCGCCGGACCGACTCCCCGCACGAGTCCTGTTAAGCGCTCACGAAGTTGGGGCTCAGCTCGATCGAGTTCATCAAGAACCACCCGCGAAACAAACGGCGTCAGCGCGCCCGCATGACAACGGTCAAAGAACAGAAGCGTGTCGGCGCGGTAGTCCGGAGCGTCCTCCGCGAAAGCGAAGCTCCAGACGCTGGTCTCCACGTAAACCGCTAGCAATGCCATGTCCCTATCATACCTCTCAATGGTCTCGCGGTCATCGGGGTGCTTTGCCATGGACCCGGTCCGATAGGCCGCGCTTGCGGCTCAAGAAACACGGCATGGACGTGGCCGAACTCCACTTCCCCGACGAAGGCCACGGGTTCGCTAAGGAGGAGAACCGGCTGCTGTATTACAAGGAGCTGGCCAAGTTCTTCGAGAAGCATCTGAAAAAACCGGGCGCCTTGAATCAACCGGGTTAGCGGCCCGACGCTCGCTCGAAGAGCATCATCTTGACATTCTGGGCGACGAAGTCGGAGTGGAAGCGCCAGCCGTCCGCCGCCATCTTGTTCAGATGCTCTTCGACCTCCTTCACGTAGCTTTCGTCCGGTCCGGTGTGGTCGGGCAAATGCGTGACACGATAGAGCCCCCCGCCCGCGGGCGGCGTCTTATCCCGTAACTGAGCATAGGCTGCCGCCGACACCGCCGACGCGAGCAGCACCACCAACGCAACCCTACGACGCATGATGGACTCTCCTGGTTCTTCGACTTCCCGCGGTTGGAACGACCGATCGTCCGCCGCGGTCTCGACCGACACCGACATCGGCCTCGGTCGCTGATACCGTTTCGTGACGGCGGGGTTGCACCGGGCGGCGCAATCGCACGTTGGCACCCACGGCGGCGACACGCACACGTTCGAGGTTCTCGATCGGCACGCGAGCGAGGGCTACAAGGTCATCGAGATCACCTACGAACGGACTTGATGGATTCGATGAACGCTGCCGCCCCCTAATCCGCTCGCCAGACGGTGCCGTCGGGGCGGTCTTCGAGGGTGATTTTTTGCTCGGCCAGGAGGCTGCGGATCAAGTCAGCGGACTCGAAGTCTCCTTTTTTTCGCAGATGCTGGCGGACATGGATGAGCACCTTCATGGCCTTGTCCGCGATGCCGTCGTCGGCGGCGGTTCGCTTGGGCGGCGGTTCGAGAAACAGTCCGATGAGGCGACCGAGGACGATAAGGCGGGCGGCGGCGGAAAACGCATCATAACCCGTGTGGCACGGGCTTCCAGCCCGTGAAGACACCGGCAAGATGCCGGCGCCACATTGCTGGGGGGCGTCACCGGGGGCGGTCTCGAGTTTTTCATCTTCAATGAAACGGTTGATCGCCCCGGCGAACTCAAACAAGGCCGCAATCGCGCCGGCGGTGTTGAAGTCGTCGTCCATCGACTGAGTGAAGGCGGCGGCGTACTGCTCGCCCGCGGATGTCAGTGCCCGCGATCGGATGCCCCCGCCGCCTGAAGGCGGCGGCTCAGGGACGAACGTATAAGGAGACTGGTTGCAAAGGCGTTCGACCCGTTCGAAGAGGCGGTAGAACGTGTCGAGTCCCTTTCGTTTACTCTCGATCTCGGCCTCCGAGTACTCGATCGGTCGTCGATAATGCGTGCTCAGGACGAAGAAGCGGATCAACTCGCCGGGGTAGGCCGCCAGCAGGCTGTGCAGGGTCATCTTCACCAACGCGGCCTGCATCTCCGGATCGGCGTCGGACTTCGCCACCTTCTTGGTGTTGAAGCGCGTCAGACCGTTGTGCATCCAGTATTTTGCGAACGGTTTGCCGGTGGCGCTCTCCGACTGGGCGACCTCGTTTTCGTGGTGAGGAAAAACGAGGTCCAGCCCGCCGCCATGAATGTCAAAAGTCTCTCCAAGGTAGCGCATGGCCATAGCGGAGCACTCAATATGCCACCCCGGCCGGCCCTTGCCCCAGGGCGAGTCGAACTTCACCTCGTCCGGCTCCTCCGCTTTGGCCGCCTTCCACAGAGCGAAGTCGCCGGGATTGTGCTTTTCGCCGCTCTGCAACTCTCGCTGCCCTTCCTGCTCGTCGGTGCGACGATTGGACAACTTGCCGTAATCCGAATCTTTGGCGACGTCGAAGTAGACGTCGCCGTTGGAGGGGTAGGCGGCGCCGCGCCCGATCAGCCGCACGATGATGGCGATGATGTCGCCGATGTGCTCGGAGGCCTTGGGCATGAGGTCGATGCCGTCCACGTGCAGCGTCGCCATTGCGGCCAGGTAGTCGTGCGTCACTTTTTCCGCGAGGCGCATCGTCGTCGTGTTCTGCTTGGCCGCCTCGACAATGAGCTTGTCGTCCACGTCGGTGATGTTGACCACCCACGTCACTTTGTACCCACAGTGGACGAGGTAGCGCTTGATCGCGTCGAAGATGATCGGACCGACGGCGTGGCCGATGTGGCTGGGCTTGTAGACCGTCGGGCCGCACAGGTAGATTCCCACCTTGCCGGGCGTCACCGGCTCAAACGGTTCCTTCCTACGGGCCAACGTGTTGTAGACGACCAAACCCATCCTGTGTCAACCTCACCGATCCGTCCCGCGGAGGCCATATCGCAGAGCAACCGTTGCGCTGCTTCCCGGACGACGGGCGTCAGCTCTCATTGTACACCAGCAACGCGACGGCCGTACACGCAATCGCGTCGGCAGAGCCCAAAGGACCCAGCCCTTCGTTCGTTTTGGCCTTGATGCTTACCCGATCGGGCGTCATGTCGGTCAGCGCCGCAATCGACGCTGCCATCCGCAGCTTATAGGGCGACAGCTTCGGCGCCTCCGCGTGGACGATGATGTCCAGATTTCCTACCGTGAATCCTCGCGACTTCACCCTTTCCATCGCCCGGGCGAGTAGCGTTCGGCTGTCCGCGTCCTTATAGGCCGAGTCGGTATCGGGAAAAAGATCGCCTATATCCGGCAGTCCCGCCGCCCCGAGCACGGCGTCCGTCACCGCGTGCAGCACGACGTCCGCATCGCTGTGGCCCAGCAGGCCCTTCGCGTGGGGAATCTCGATGCCGCCCATCACCAGCCGACGACCCTCGACCAGGCGGTGAATGTCGTACCCGACGCCGACGCGGACTGTATCCACCACTGACAAAGAAAGCCCCCACCGCCGCTTGTGCCGCACGTTCGGGTCTCGGGTCAATACAACAACCCTACGTTTGCGCGTTCATTTGCGACGATCCGGGCGCGCCCGGAAGCGGTTCGAGGCCGCTTTAGCGGCCTTTCCGCCCCCGGCGCGCCGGGGGCACCTCAGGCCAGCCGTTTACGGCTGGCAACGCGCCCGACCTCAAACCCCTCCCTCAGCCCGTTTCAACGGGCTTCCCCGGCGGAGGTAAGCCCGTTGAAACGGGCTGAGAGACGGAGAGTTTTTTCTCCCGCCGCAACCAGCCCTCAAAGGGCTGGCCTGTTCACCCCGGCTTCGCCGGGGAAAGACCGCTGAAGCGGTCTGATGATCCTCTCAACCCCTTGTCCGCGGAACCCAAACCTAGCGGAATATTAATCTAGGCTAGGGATTTCGAGTTCCCATTTCAACACCAGACGGCGCTCGATCTCGCGTGGATCCTTCGTCGTCCAAGGCCCCTGCGGGGATAGGGATCTTCTTCGTGAAGGGGAGGGAAGAGGGTGTGGCGAGCGTGATGTACCCGTCGCTTTCGAACTTGCTCAGGATCCTCTGGGCCGTCGCCAGCGCCTCGCCGAACCGTTGTATGGAAAGCAGGGCGGCCTCGTACAGCCGCTCGTCCCGCACCAGCAGTCCGGCCGTGCCGCGCCCTTCCGCGACGACTTGCAGGCTGGTCGCCAAGCTCTTGGCCCCGGCGTCCAAGTTGTCCAACAACTCGTTGAGCTTGACGAACGAACGCTCCAGGTTCGCTTCGGTCTTGTCGATGCCGGTAGTCAAGTTGTCGGCGATCTTCTGACTGGAAGTCCTCCAAAGCTCCATCGTCTCCCGGAGTTCCGTGGTCGCGGTTTTCAGATCGTGTACGACGGCCTTCACGTCGCCTTGGACGTTGACGTCGCCCAGGACGACGTTGAGGTTGGCAACAAGTTGGTCGATCCGCTCGACGACGGTGGCGAGGTTGGCCTTGAGCTCCGACCCCGGTGCGGTCACTTCCGATACGGGGCGTCGCGCCAAGAGGTCGGCGAGGTTGTCGGCCACCGGCGTGGCGGACGCGGCGAAGCTGCCGATGTTGTCGATGGTGCGCTGGACCGAGTCGACCAGGTCTTTGGTGATGAGCTCCCCGATGATGCTGCGCATTTCCCCCTTGATCTCCGCGCCCTTTGTGGGTAACAACTGGTATTCCCCGGTCCCCGGTTCGACGAGGATGTCAATGTGCCCCGTACCGATCCCCAGAGTCGCCCCGTAGACCTTGGCGACGGCGCCTTGCGGGATCGAGTATTTGTCGTTGATCCGCGTGACGATGGTCGCGCCGCGGTCGGGCCGCTTGGGGTCGATGAATTCGAGGGCTTTGACCCGCCCGATCTCTACGCCGTTGAGACCGACCGGGCTGCCCGATTGGATGCCGCGAAGTTCACGCACGCCGGCGATCTTCAACGTCCATTCGTTTCCTCCCAGCCACTCCGGCGTCTCTCCAAACCAGGCCATCAGCGTGGCGAGGACAATCCCCGAGACGACGACGAAAGACCCGACCCAGAAATTGCGTGCTGTATCCGTCATGTTTGCCCCTTTTCGTGCAAAGTCTGAAGCACGTCGGCCGCACAACGACCCTCGACGAAGCAGCGGACCCGTGCGTCGTTGCTGCGGGCGATGGACTCCGGCGTGCCGTCGAAAATGAACTCGCCGCGATGCAACATCACGATGCGATCGGCGACCTTGCGAGCACTGGCCATGTCGTGCGTCACCACCACGCTGGTGACCCCCAGCTCGCCCTTGAGCTTGAGGATCAGCTCGTTGATTTCATCGGCCCGCGGCGGGTCCAGACCGGTCGTCGGTTCGTCATAGAGAACCATTTCGGGGTCGAGAGCGATGGCGCGGGCCAGGGCGACGCGTTTCTTTTGCCCGCCCGAGAGTTGCGCGGGAAACTTGTCCTGCAAGCCGTCTAACCCCACCATGGCCAGCTTGCGGCGGACGATCGACGCCACTTCTTTCCGACTCTTCTTGGTGTGCTCCGCGATGGGAAAGCCGACGTTCTCCTCAACCGACAGGGAATCGAACAACGCACTGAGCTGAAACAGAAACCCGAAATGGGGTCGAAGGACGGCCAGCTCCCGTTCCGGAAGATTGTCGATGCGCTGGTCATGGAAGTACACCTCCCCGCGATCGGGCTTTAAGAGGCGGACGATGTGGTTCAAGAGCACACTCTTGCCGCAGCCGGACTCGCCGATGATCACCGTCGTCTCGCCCTTACGCAGCTTGAGGTTCACGCCGTCGAGTACGACCAGGTCGCCGAACTGTTTGTGCACGTCGACGAGTCGCACCACCGGCTGATGGTTCGGGGCGGGTTCCGCCACATTGCTGGAGGAGTGGTCGACCATTAGACAAGCGACTTAAAGCCCCAGATGCCGCGATACAGACCGGACAGGAAGTACCCGACGAAGAAGTCGGTCACCAAAATCGTGATGAAGCTGACGACAAACGATTCCGTACACGCCCGGCCCACCCCCTCCGCGCCGGTGCGGCAATGGAACCCCTTGTAGCAAGCGATGAGCCCGATCGCTCCGCCGAAGATCACGCTCTTTGAAAAGCCCACGCCTATGTCCCACAACTCGATCGCTTCCCGGATGTAATACCAGTAGGGATTCGACGGAATCCCTTTGAGGTGCACGGCGATGAACCAGCCGGCGAGCGACCCACAGAGGTCGCAAAAGAACGTGAGCAGCGGCGTCAGGAGTAGGCAGGCCAGGAACCGGGGAACGACGAGATGGCGAATGGGATCGGCCCCCATCACCGTCAGGGCGCTGATCTGCTCCGTAACGCGCATTGTCCCCAGCTCGGCGGTCAGCGCCCCGCCGACCCGTCCGGCCACCATGACGCCCGCGAGCACCGGCCCAAGCTCTTGGACCAGCGTGATCGACACCAGCACGCCCATCCGCTGCTCGAAGCCGGCCGCCTTCAATTGGTCGAAGCTCTGAACCGCCAGCACCAGCCCCACGAACGTCCCCGTAATCATGATGACCGGCAAGGTCCGGTTGCCGACCTCATAGAACAGCGGCATGGTCCGAACCCAGGTACGCAGCCGCACCGACTCGGTGAGCAGCCAGCGAATCATCTGCCACGCGAACAGTCCGAATTGTCCGAACGCGGAGACCGAGCTGACCGTCCTCGCCCCCACGGCTGAAAACACGCGTTCCATCCATCACCTAGGTGTGGCGGCGGTGTCGGGCGTGCGGCACCGATCTCGATCAGTGCGGCCTCGTGACGCTTGCTCCCGCGGCAAGACGTTGTACCCAAAAAGGGGCACCGGGTGGCACTGAACCGACGCGATCGGTCAACGGTCCGTTCCGCGCCATGGAACCGGCCCCACCACGGGTCGGGACCCATCGTGGCCTAGCTGCAAACCGTCGCCTGACGCCCGTATCCACGACGCCGGTCGTATGTAGCGGGCGGTTATCGGCCTGTCAAACGGTCGTCGCTCCGTTGTGGCTCAACCGCCGAGCGGTATCATCAGGCCCGATGTCATCACCGCCCACCGCCGCCTCCATCATCGTGCCCACCTACCGCGAGGCCCCCAACATCGAGCCGCTGACCACGCGGGTTTTCGCCGCAACCACGGCTGCCGGGATCGAGGCCGAACTCATCATCGTTGACGACGATTCACAGGACGGGACCGAGGCGATCGTGGAACGCCTTCGCGGGCGATACCCCGTCCGCCTAGTCGTCCGCCGTGGCGAGCGGGGGCTGTCCGGGGCGGTATTAGCCGGCTTTCGACAGGCCCGATTCGACCGGTTTGTCGTCATGGACGCCGACTTGCAGCATCCGCCGGAGTTGATTCCCCGGTTGCTCGCCCGGTTGGATCAAGGCGACTGCGATTTTGTCCTCGGCACACGGTACGGCGGGGCAGGGTCGATCGCATCTGACTGGCCCCTGGCGCGTAGGTTGGGCAGCGCGATCGCCACACTGCTGGCACGTCCTCTCGCCCCCTTGAGCGACCCCATGTCCGGCTTCTTCGCTCTTCATCGCCGCACCTGGGAGCAGGCGGCGACTCTCGACCCCGTCGGCTACAAGATCGCACTGGAGTTGTTCGTCAAAGGAGGCTGTCGTCGTCCGGCCGAGGTGCCGATCACGTTTGCCTCCCGCACCGCCGGCGCGAGCAAGGCGAGCTTCGCGGAAGGGCGGCGTTATCTGCGGCATCTGTGGCGACTCTATCGCTTCCGCTTTCCCCGACTCACGGCGACGTTGCGCGTCACCTTCCTCATCGGCGCGGCGCTCTTTATTCTGTTCTTCGCCTGTCGTTCCGCACGCCCGCGTGAAGCCGCGGGGCGCGGCGACTCGACCGTGCCGACGCAAGCGTCTATCCTGACCCTGGAGCAACCGTGCCATGAGCAATAAACCCAAACCGCCTTCGTCTGAGCCCGCCATCCGCGTGGTGATGATGCCCCGCGACACCAATGCCGAGGGGACGATCTTCGGCGGCGTCATCCTTTCGCTGATCGACCAGGCCGCCTACGTGGAGGCCGTCCGTCAGGCCCATCGCCGCTACGTCACCGTCGCCATGCGCGAGGTCGAGTTCAAAAAGCCGGTTTTCGTCGGGGACCTCCTGAGCCTCTACGCCGACACGGCCCGCGTCGGGCGGACTTCCTTGACCATCCGCGTTCGCGTCTGCGCCCGACGCCGAACCGATCCCGACCAGAACGTGAACGTGACGGAGGCCGAAGTCATCTTCGTGGCCGTGGACGACTCCGGCACGCCGGTACCTCTCTTTGGAGAATGACGGGGCGTCCTCCGTCCGCTCCCGGCACGCCCGGATTTTGACGTTTTGACTCTTTGACGCTTGAATAGGCGCATGAAGGTTGCGATCCTGGGGTTACCGAAGTCCGGCAAGTCGACCGTCTTTGCGGCGGCGACGGGAATCACGATCGACCCGTTCGCCCCGCCGCAGGTCCACCAGGCCGTCGTGCGGGTGCCGGATCGGCGGCTCGACTACCTCGCTAGGCTGCACAATCCCAAAAAAGTGACCGAGGCCGTCATCGAGGTCATCGACCTGCCCGGCCACTCCCTGCACGACCCCAAGGGCCGGGAGGACTGGCGGAAGCAACTGCCCAACGTGCGACAGGCGGAGGTTCTGGTGGTTGTGGTGCGTGATTTCGAGAACCCGACCGTCCCGGCCTATCGCGACCGCATCGACGCCCAGGCCGACTTCGAGACGGTCTGGGAGGAGATGATGTTCTCCGACCTGGAGACGGTTACGACCCGCGTCGATCGGCTGGAAAAGTCGCTCAAGAAACCGTCGCCGACCCACGACCAGGAGAAGCACGAGCTGGGCCTGATGACGCGGTGCCAGGAGGCGTTGGAGGCCGAGAAGCCGCTTTCCACGGTCGTCCACGCCGACAGCGACCGCCGGATCGTCTCAAGCTTCGGCTTCCTCACCGAGAAGCCGTTGATCTGCGTCCGAAACGTTTCCGACGATCGCGTTGCCTCCACCGAGCCGCTCAAGGCTGTCCACGCCGCTGACAGTTTGGTCCTCAGCGCCTCGATCGAGGCCGAGATCGCGCGGCTGGACCCGACGGACCGCGCCGCCTTCCTCGCCGATCTGGGGGTGCAAGCCGCGGCGCGCGACCGGCTGATCCACACCTGCTACCGTGCTCTGGGGCTGATTTCCTTCCTCACCGGGGGTCCGGAGGAGGTGCGCGCCTGGACGATCAGCAAAGGCACCACCGCCTTCGAGGCCGCAGGCAAAATCCACACCGACTTCGCCAAGGGCTTCATACGCGCCGAGACCGTCGCCTACGATGACCTAGTCGCCCATCACGACATGAAAGGGGCCCGCGCCGCGGGCAAGGTCCGCAAAGAGGGAAAGACCTACGTCGTCGCCGACGGCGACATCCTCAACATCCTCGCCAGCGCGTGAGTAGGCGTTCATCCCGAGCCGCCGCATTCATGCGGCGCGCCCCCGGCGCGCGGCATGAATGCCGCGGCTCGGAGATCATCGGGATTCCCCGCAACGAAGGAGCAACGAGTCGATCTGTCGTCCGAGGATGCGGTCCAATATAGTCATGGGTGTGATCTCCGGCGGGGTCCATTCGGCGCTCGTCATTGTACCGCGGACGGCCTCAGCCGCCGCGCTTGTCCTGAGCCTCGAAGGAATGGACCCTCTCGGGCCTGGAACCGCCCCCATGCTCTCGACGCTCGATCAGATCATCACCCTCGCGGCGATCCTGGTCGTCGTGTGGACGCCCATCGTGTGGGGTGGCCGAGGGCGGCGGGACCCGTTCCGCCACGCGCCGCTGCGACCGAATCATTTCCGCGAGGAGTCGATCCTGCTGGCGGCATGCGTCTACGTCCTCGCGGCGGCCGTCCTCAGCGGCGTCGTGGGGCTGCTCATCGACGACCCCAACGCAGTCCGCGGGCGATTGATGATCGGGAATGGGGCACAGCTTTGCGGCATCGCGGCCTGCTTATTCATCGCCGACCGGCGGTTCCAGGGCGGGGCCCGTCGATTCGCGTTCGGGCTCCCGCAGGCCCGGTGGGACAGGGTCGTCGCGTTGGTTTTCTTCGCCTCGCTCGCAGCGATCGGATTGTGCCCGTGGATCGGCGAGGCAACGGTGTGGGTCATTCGGCAGTTCGTGCGGTCGTACGAGGTCGCCCCGCATCCGACGATCCAGGCGTTACGGGAGGGGTCGCAGCCGGCATGGGTTGTGGCGGGGCTGTGGATCGGCGCGGTGGTGGTCGCTCCGATCGCGGAGGAGGTGTTCTTTCGGGGGCTTTTGCAGACGTTCTTGGCGGGCGTCGTGAGAAGCCGGTGGCTGGCGATCGGTCTGGCATCCGCGGTCTTCGGGATCGTCCATCTCTCACAACCGCACGTGATCCCGGCCCTCATCGCCCTGGGAGTCCTGATCGGATACGCCTACGAACGGACGGGCACGCTCGTGGTTCCGGTGCTGATCCATGCGGCCTTCAATCTCAAAACGCTGATCTGGGAGGCCATGGGAACTCCCGTGGGATGATCAGCCTTGCTCAGCGGAATTGACGCACGGACGCGGTCGAATAGGCTAGTCGTACGTTGCCCACCTTGTCCTGAGCCTCGAAGGATTGGCGGGTGTCGAGAACGTTGAAAAGGATGGTTACGCAGATGATCGTCGTGAAGCTCGTGCCGGCGTTGGGTTTGCTGTTGGTTTTGGGATGTGCCTCGGCCCGTTCGGCGGGTCGAGCGTCAAGCTCGCCGTGGGCGCTGGAGGTCACGCCGCTGGATCGCTCGGCGGCCCAGTTCAGCAACGATGCGGCGGAGCATCTCGCGTGGGCCAAGGCGTATCGCTCGCGGCTCGTCGAGGCGGCGGGACCGCGGACGATCGACAACACGCTCGGTCCCTACAATCAGATGATGATGCACTTGGACGCGGCGTCATCCGAGTCCAATCTTTTCGCCCGCGTTCATCCCGATCAACAGGTTCGTACCGCCGCGGAAGAATCGGAGCAGGCCGTTGCCAAGTATGTGACGGAGCTGAACCTGGACCGAGAGCTCTATGAGGCCTTCCGCGATTTGGACGTCTCCCGCGCCGACGCGGGGACCAGGTACTTCGTCGAGAAACGGCTGCGCGATTTTCGCCGGGCGGGTGTGGATAAGAGCGAGGACGTGCGGAAGCACATCGCGGCGCTCAACGACGAAATCGTCAAGCTCGGTCAGGACTTTGCCAAGAACACACGCAATGACGAACGCGAGATTGCTCTGGATTCACCGTCCGATCTGGAGGGACTGCCGAAGGACTGGATCGACAAGCATCGGCCCGGCGAGGACGGCAAGATTCGCGTGAGCACGCGGAGGCCGGACTACATTCCCTTCACGACGTACTCCCACAGTGCTGACGCCCGTCGTAAGCTGTATCGTGAATTCAAGGACCGCGGCTATCCCAAGAACATTGACGTACTGCAGAGCCTTCTGCGCAAGCGGTATGAACTCGCCCAAACGCTCGGCTACGCGAACTGGGCGGAGTACATCACTGAAGACAAGATGATCGGTACGGCGTCCAACGCCCGGTCATTCATCGAGAAGATTGCGGAGGCGAGCAAAAAAGCCGTGGAACGCGACTACAACCTGCTGCTCGAACGCAAGCGCAAGGACGTGCCCGGCGCGACCAAAGCCGAGGACTGGGAGAAGAGCTACTACGAAGAGCTCGTCAAGTCTGAACAGTACGCCTTCGATTCGCAGTCCCTTCGACCCTATTTCAACTTCCCCGATGTGCAACGCGGACTATTCGAACTGACTGGGAAGCTGTTCGGGGTGACCTATAGGCCGGTCGAAGGACTGAAGCTCTGGCACCCCGATGTTACCGCGTGGGATATCTATGACGGGTCGCAGTGCATTGGGCGCTTTTACCTCGATCTATTCCCCCGTGACAATAAATATGGCCACGCGGCGCAGTTTGATTATCGAACGGGCGTCGCCGGGCTTCGACTTCCCCAGGCCGTGCTGGTCTGCAATTTCCCCAACCCACGTGACAGTGCCGACGGCGTGGCGTTGATGGAGCGCGACGAGGTCGTCACATTCTTCCACGAATTCGGCCATTTACTGCACGCCATTTTCGCCGGACGCCAGCCGTGGATCGGCAACAGCGGCATGAGTACGGAATGGGACTTCGTCGAAGCTCCCTCGCAGATTCTCGAGGAATGGTGCTACAACCTCGACGCCCTCCGCGTCTTCGCCAAGCACTATCAGACCGGCGAGCCGATCCCCGCCGAACTGGTCGCCAAACTCCGCCGGGCGCGCGACTTCGGCAAGGGATTGTATGCGGCTCATCAGATGTTCTACGCCGCAGTGTCGCTCAATTATTACAACCGTTCGCCGGATGGCCTGGACACAACCAAGCTGATGATGGAGTTGCAGGACAAGTACAGTCCGTTCGACTACGTGGACGGCACGCATTTCCAGTGCAGTTTCGGCCACCTCGACGGCTATTCCGCCATTTACTACACCTATATGTGGTCACTGGTCATTGCCAAGGACCTCCTCAGCAAATTCGAGAAGGATGGAATGCTGAATGCGAAAACGGCTCGCCGCTACCGCGAGACGATCCTCGAGCCCGGCGGATCCAAAAAGGCGGCGGACCTGATTCAGGATTTCCTAGGACGAGCGTATTCCTTCGACGCTTTTGAGGCCTGGTTGAATCGCGCATAGGGGAAAGGCGACTGTGGGGGACAGTCTAAAAACCGTCTACCTCGAAACGATGGGTTGTCAGATGAACGTGCTCGACAGCGAGCTCGTCCTCGGACAGCTTCGCGCGATGGGATACCACCCGACCGAGGATATGTCGCGGGCCGATGTCGTACTCCTCAACACTTGTTCCGTCCGCGAACACGCCGAACAGAAGGTCCTCTCGCGTCTGGGAGCGCTCAAGAAGCCGAAACAGACTAACCGCGACATGGTGATCGGCGTGATCGGCTGCATGGCCGAGCGCGATCCCGACGGCATCTTCGCCAAGATGCCTCACGTGGACCTGGTCTGCGGACCGGGCGAACTGAACAAAGTCCCCGCGCTGATCGAGGAAGTCCAGGGCGGACGAAGCCGCGCGATCGCCCTGGCGCAGTCGCTTTCGCGCAAGAGCACGCCGTTGCAACGGGCCCTGGAGTATGATTCCGTCGAGGCCCTGGACTTGGCGCGTGAGCCGGGGCCGGGTGAGAGCGTTCTCCAGTCGTACATTCGCGTGCAGCGGGGATGCGACAAGTTCTGCACGTTCTGCGTGGTTCCGTTCACTCGCGGCCCGGAGCGGAGCCGCCCCGCGTCGCACATCGTCAACGAAGCCAGGATGTTGGCCGATCGCGGCGCAAAGGAGATCACCCTCCTCGGCCAAACGGTGAACAGCTACGTCAGCGAGGAGAACGGGCGCGAGATCCGTTTCGCGGAGTTGCTCGAACGGGTGAGCGCCGTTGCGGGCATCGAACGGGTCCGCTTCGTGACCAATTATCCGGGCGATTTCACCGACGACATCCTGCAAGCCATGCGCGACATCCCCCAAGTTTGCGAGTATCTGCACATCCCGGCGCAGAGCGGCAGCGACGCGGTGCTCAAGCGAATGCGGCGGCAGTACACGGCCGCGCGATACGTCGAGTTGATCGACCGGGCACGCGAATATGTTCCGGGGATCGCCATCGCCGGCGATTTCATCGTCGGCTTCTGCGGCGAGACGGAACGGGACCACGAGGCCACGTTGGAATTGATCCAGCGATGCCGCTTCAAGAACATCTTTGTGTTCAAGTATTCGCCCCGACCCGGCACGGTCGCCCACAAACGTGAGACCGACGATGTACCGGAGGACGTGAAGCGTCGGCGAAACATGGAGTTGCTGTCTCTGCAGGAGGGGATCGCCTCGTCGGCCAACCAGCGCCTGATCGGATCGACGTTCGAGGTCCTGGTCGAGGGCTACAGCAAAGCGGCACTGAAGGCTCAGGAGGCGGAACAGACTCGTGGGGAGGAGGTGGGCCGGCGACCATTAAATCAACTTGTCGGTCGGACCCGCACCGACCAGATCGTCGTGTTCCCCGGCGGTCCGAACTTGATCGGCTCGTTGGCGACGATCCGCATCGCCGCGGCCACTGCGTTGACCTTGCATGGGACGGTCGCGGAGGCCTGCCGTGCGGATGCGGAGGCCCTGCCGACCCGCCGGATCGCGCGATCGCTTCCCGTGCTCCGCGGCGCGTGAGGGGCGTTGAATCCTCACCGGGATTCTGTTAGAAAGTCGAGGCATGACCACCAGCACGCAACCAAGCGCCGTGCAACAAACGCGGTCGACGCCCGGGATCGAGCGTCGCCCGAAACAGCAGCCGCCCTATCACGTGATTTTGTTGGACGACGACGATCACACCTACGACTACGTGATCGAGATGCTGCGTAAGCTGTTCGGCTGCGCTCCCGAGCGCGCCTTTCAGCTCGCCTACGAAGTGGATCACAGCGACCGCGTGATCCTCGACACGACGACGCTGGAGCGGGCGGAGCTGAAGCGGGACCAGATTCACGCCTTCGGCCGCGACTGGCGCATCCCCCGGTGTCAGGGAAGCATGAGCGCGGTGATCGAACCGGCGGTTGCGTAGTCCCGGCGTCACCGAGCCCGCCCCGGAATGCGGAATGGTGAATGCGGAATGAGCGGTGTCATGCTGAGCGAAGCGAAGCATCTCAATCGCGAGAACAGACCCTTCGCCCATCTTCAACACCGCGAAATCGTAAGTCGTGAAGAATAAAGCACTTATGATTTGTGATTTTGTCCTTGGCACTACACACCATCCCTTGGCGGCAGACCGCGAGATCATTGGCGACTTACTCGCAGAAACGCACCGTCGGGCCCAGGGCGACGCCTGCGGCCTGTAGGGCCTTGGCCGCGTTCCCGCGCGGCCGGCTGCGGATGACGAACGTTCGCCCCGCATTGTTCACCGTAGTCTCCTCCAGGGCGTCCAAGTCGCGCTTCAGATACTCCCATTCCACAGGCTCCCCCCGCCCGCCGGGGCGAGACTTCATCCGCCCTTGCAGCTCCTTCA
>Ga0315274_10002245_pt1 | contig 29265 bp, 25 predicted proteins | sample YL17G02_20_MG_FD_203700 | JGI IMG/M metagenome (GOLD analysis project Ga0315274, IMG submission 203700) | Sediment microbial communities from Yellowstone Lake, YNP, Wyoming, USA - YL17G02_20 | ecosystem: Environmental > Aquatic > Freshwater > Lake > Sediment | place: USA: Wyoming | collected...
ATCCGAAAACTCATCCTCAAAGTCAAAGAACCAGACCGGGATCCCTTTTTTTATGAGCTGCCGGGCGATGTGTTTGCACAAAAAGCTCTTGCCTGATCCGGTCATGCCAAAAATTCCGATATGCTCCGTAAAGACGTTTAAAGGCAGGGAGAAATCGAAGCCAAGCTTATTGCCTTCTAAAACTTGGCCAAGGCTTATCTCTCCTTTAACGACTTCCTCTTCCTCAGGGATTTCCCAGAATGGGTTTTCCTGCTTCGCAATAATAGAGGGCACGGCAGACAGCGTTAATATCTTGGCCACTTTCTCGGCTTTATCTGGCCTCAAAGCAGAAATAAGTATTGCGTTTCGAGTGCCCCTGTCCTTTTTCTTAGCTATCTCGGCCAAGCGTATCAGATCATCGATGCTCGTTCTCATTAGAGGAACCTCAAAACCAGATAAATCAATATTCCGACGGATCCTGCGGTCAAGATGAAAGAAATGATTTTCTTCCATAGAAGCTCTCTATGACATTGCAAGCAGATCATCCCTATGTCTTCTACGTTCTTCTGGTCCTGTTTGCAGACAGCCCGGCCACATATCGGGCACATGTTGCTTACGGAACAGGCTCTGCACAGGGCTTGCTGACAGCACACACAGATTGCGCCGAGCTCGGCTTCCGTATGAATCAAATGATGACAGGCTGGCGCATACGAAAGCGTAGCGACGGACAGCTCTTTCAGGCCTTCTTCATCGATGATCGACCCTTCGCTTTGCTCGATGATCGGAGTGCCGTCCTGAAGAGGTCCTCTCAAAATGATTATTTTTCTTGAGGTGAGTCCCTTTTTGGACAAATCGTGGAGCTCGTCCAAAATGCTTTTTTCAGCCATGTTTTCCTCCGTATTTTTTTCTGCGATCACCTTCCATAAAGAAATACTCTCTTCAGCTCGATCCTTCGCAGTTCAAAAAAAGAAAAGAAAAAAAATAAATCCTTTCGAACTCCTTCTCAAGCTTCCTCGTTTCCCTGCATGGATGCGAACAGAAAAGGCAATTACACGTGCAAGCGTACGATGTCACTTTGTTCATATTCCCCACATCATTCTGGCTTTTTCATATAGCTTAAAATCAATGGCTCCTTTTTCTCTCAGACGTGAAAGTTCAAGAAGCAAGATTTCTTTTTCTTGCTCTTCGGTTAGGGCTTTTAATCTCGTCATTAAGTCGGTCATATCGAACCACCTCTTTATTCAAAATCCTCGGTTCTTGCGTGATTGCCGTTGCCGTTTCTAAGGAGATAGATCTTTCTTGCCATGTAGCTCTCGAACAGATACTGGGCATGAATGCGGTTGCTGTTGTACATGCTGCATGCGACTTGAGTTAGGGATTCTAGATTCCTACCGTAAGGATCCGTGTATTTGGCCATGATCTTCTCCGCCATCTCAAAGCATTTTCGCATAATGCCGTCGTTCTTCTTTTGTATGATTTCCTGCAAAGAAGCTTCTTCCTCTTCGCTCATGCCCGTCTGCTCCCAATCTCCTCCGTTCCTGAAGTTTTTCACGAAATTTAGCGTTTCCATTTTCTCGTCCTCCTGGGCTTTCGATTCGCCCAATATTTTCTTTTCAGTGTTCTGGAGAAACGGCCGCCCCGTGGGGGAAAGGGAGAATTATGCCGATGAACGACCGTGAATCGGCTTAATCTGACTTTAGGCTGTTTCGACCAAGCAAGGCACGGGCGTGTTCCTGCCTTGCGAAGAGAGCGTAAGTATTTCCGCCGTCTTAACCGTTCCTTTTTTATATATTCGTCGTATTTCTTCCTGCCATCCTCGCCCCTTTCGACCATGACTCCACCGCATGGCTTGGTGAGGTGCGGACCATGAAACGTCCTGGGGTGCCATGAATAAAAGCGTCTTGATCTCATTCGAGCCCTCCAAAGAAAGCGATAATCGTAAATCCAATAGTCGTAAGCTTTCTTACGAGATTCCACGACCAACCCAAATATCCGAACTGAGCGCCGATTAGGTTCCCAAGGAATCGCCAGAACAGGGTCATAAGGACAAAAGCCACGGCCCCGAAAATAATGGCTTTAACAAAATTTGGTTTTTTGTTCATCTCTTTTCCGTTCGATATCCACTCAATATGTTCTCTCAGATATTTCCGCCAAATATTTCTTTAGTGATTCTAGGGAGAAAATGACATTCGACGAGTCCGCTTTTATGGCAATCTTTTCCGAAGTTCAAACACTTATGACAATTGAAGTAGACGTTCCTTACGTACAAGTCGCACGTTTCCGATCCGTCTTTAAGCGCGTTTTCGCAGTTTATCAATCCCTTACAGCCAGAATAGTGATACATTTCTTTTTTCATTCGATCTTCTCCCAGAACTCGCTCGCACCCAGGACGCTCTTCAGCCCTTTCTTCGCGGCATAATCTTCGACTTCCTGAATCTCTTCCCTTCTCGGCCTTCTGTATATCTCCGGATATTTGCTAGCCAAATGAACAGGGACGTACTGATCGAGCACGCTAATCCATAGGCGATCCTTGTACTGAGATAGCCAATCGATGCTCTTCTTGTGGCAGCATTCCACGTGGCCGGGCAGAACGAGAATTCGCATGATGATTTTTGCTTTCTGGCCGATTATCATTTCGATTCCCTGTGTCGCGGCTGCCATGTAGCCATCGACGCCTGAAAGCCTTTTCGCGCAAGCATCGTTTCCAAAGGCAAAGTCCGGAAGATAGACATCGACAATTCCGTCAAGAAGGCCGATTCCCTTTTTGCTGACGAACAAATTGGAATTCCATACCAATGGAAGAAAAAAATCGTCAGGCGAGTACTTCAGACAGGTTAAAATCCATGGCAGATAAGCAGTAGGATCTCCGCCGCCGAATTCGATAGAACACACATCAGGATATAATTGGACCAGGCCGTTTATTCTTTTCCAAAAGGCCTCGCCGTTTTCAGAAAGAATATCTTGTTTTTTCTGGACCTGCCTTACGCAATAAACACAGCTCATGCTGCATCCCGTGAAATTCAGGACGACTGCGGGGTTTATCACTGGCTCTTCGGCGATGTGGATAAAAGGGGTCTCGTATAGCGTCTTATCCATAAGCCCACATTTTCCTTTTTCACTAAACCGATTTGCCCTGCATTTCCAGCCGCAGAGCTCGCAAGCATAAAGCATGCCCATCGCTTCGTGTGCTTTAGCTTCAAGCAGTCCATTGTCTTTAGCGGTTTGGAATTTCGGGATAAATTTCCCTGATGGCCGAATGGATTGAACCGTAAAATTTGGATCAGCGTTTTGAAGAAACGGAATGGCTTCGCTGCTCGGGTCCATGACCACTGCCTCGTTGCCGATTTTGAATACTTCGTTCATGTTTTACTCCTTAGTTAGATTTGACTTTTGCTTCTACGCGGACCTTTTCCCTATGCTTCTTGCGGATCTCAGACATGAAGTCTTTGAAGTCATCCATGTCTTTATGAGCCGGAAGCGACTTGAAAACATCGAACGCGTCAGTTAGAGCTCCCAATGAGAAATCCTGGCCACTGGCTTCAAGCGCTTTAATGGCATCCCCAAAGCCAGGCTCCAGGCTGAACTCCATCAAATCCGAAACTTGTAAAGAGATGTTTTCGAAATCCACCTCATCTGTCTTTTCTTTCCGAATTTCGTTTGGCTGAATCGCTTCTCCGGCTAGGATTGACTCGCTCACCGCAGAATCCTGTAAATCATGGCCGCCATAACCGGATTCGTTTGGGATAAAGATCTCGATGAATGTCATGATCCCTTTTTTTGTGTACGTTATCTCCGGAGTCCCAGCGGCGACGGATGCGTTACCTGTTGCTTGTATCGTAGGGATATCGACCTGCATTTCGTACATATCGAAATTCTCAAAATTTCCGTGGATTTCTTTTGTTGCCGGAACTCCGATATCGCCTCTCATCTCCGACAGAATCACGTTGTTTAGTCCCTCCTCTGCCATAATTCGAAGACTGGCGGATTCGGAAAACCTAAAAATGATAGCGCGGCTCATCTTCGTCCTCCTTTCAATTGGATTTGAGCTGCCCGTCCCATCTTCGTTCCGCAGAATAAGAAACAAGATGGGCACCTGCTTTTTCGAAGTACTTCGTCCAAAATGCCTTAAGCGAATTCCAGTATTGAAAACTCTTGTTAATCGTGCTTACCCCAATTGCCCAGACCTCGACTCCACGAAGCTCTGCAATCAATCCATTTGTCTCGGAAAACTGAAACGCTTTTTCGCTGATGATCTGAGGAGTTTCCAAATCGATCGGCGTCGTATTTCTCAGATCACTTAGGATAATCAGCTTTCTCCGGCCCTGTTCTTTGTCGAACAGGAGAGAAGCGTAGATGAGAGCTCCGAAAACGTCAGTGGCTTTTGCCTTAGCTTCTAGTTTTAAGTTCTTCCAGGTATTAATCACTACGAGCTTTTCTCTGGCACTCTTCTCCGAGAAGTAACCGGTCACTTTTGAAATTTCTTGATCTAGGATGATGAAAGGCTTCTCGAAACTCTGCTCAGTGATGCCAACGATTCTAAGCCGCGTTCCGGGTTCAAGTTTCTTGATGATCTCTTCAACGAACTGGATATTTTTCTGGAATTCCGTTTTCTCCAGATAGTCCGAGCTTTGAATGGATCCGCTCAAATCAAAGAGGAGGAGGACCGATTGATTACCGATCTCCTCTCCTCTCGCGAATGCGGCGATTGCAAGGATAAGACCGAGAGCAATGAGAATCATGGCGACCGGCGAAAGAAGAAAATTCTCGTCTGAACGAGGACCGTCGAGAACGCCGTGGTCGTACTCACCTACGACTTTTCTCGACAGGGTTTCGTATTCCTTGATAGAGGAAGCGATCCGCCCGATTGTTTGTTCTCTCTCCTTTACCCTCTTCGCATGAGACACTACCGGACCGGAAACGAGAATCCGACTAATTGCTTCATACAAAAGCAAGCCAGCGATGAAAGCGATGGCCAGAGAGCCCAGGGCGATGGCGATATACACGAAAGACGTATGTGCATAGAATTTGTTGGCAGTGCTGACTTGCGCCTCAAGGCTCTCAACATTAGCATTTGCCGAAATCAGGCCAGCCCTTGCATTTGACAACAAAACGATAGCGACTACGAAAAATATCGAGGAAAAAAACACGAGCCAAAGCCGCCATCTGCTGAATGTGGCCGGATTTCTTGAGCTCAGAGCCCGCAAATACTCCTCAATCGCAGCCGTGCCGCAAAGCATGAGTCCTAACGAGATGACGAAGCTTTCTGTTCCCAAATTGAAAGGCCTGAAAGTCCATTGCAAGAGCCAGAATTCAGCGGCCAGGATGACGATGAATATTGCGAGATACACTCGCCCCATCCTCAAATTCTGCTCGTGTGCTTCGAGCGTCCTCCCCATGAGTAGGCGCTGAAACCTTTCGGCGAGCTGCTTCATTTCCTGAACGATCATGGCTCCCTGAATTTTGAGTTTCTCGATCATTTCATTCGCAAGCGCCTCCGTTCTTTCCAAAACGTTCGCCCGCCGCTCCTGTTGTTGCTGAGGATCAAGGCTCGCAGCCTTTCTCCCCTCCTTGTAAGCTTCTTTCACTGTCTGAACCATTTAGGTCCTCCTTTCACTTAACAAATACTCGGATCGGGCATTTTTTTCGCAAAGGAGGACCGGTTATTTAAATGCGAAAGTTTTATATAGTCGTCACGTACAAGTAATAAATATGAAGGCAAAAGACATTGAGTTTGTCTCACCGGACTATTTAGAGAACCTATTCAGCTCAGATCAATTTATTCAAACGAACATAAAAGCTGGAAAGAGAACCGAACGAACAGGTCATGAGACCGCTTACAAGATTTATAAGCCGATAGGCAAAGACACGCATAAATTGTCGAGAGTATTTGAAGGAAATTCTTTTTCAACAGAAGGATTCGAGGATGAACTAGAAAAATATCATAAGAGAATCGAATCAAGCTTCAGTATCTATCCTTTGGTTTCTGTACATTTCCATCCGAATTTTCAGCTAATTCCTTCGCCTAACGATCTCTTAAATGCCAGCGGAAACAAGATAAGCGCGAGCATGGTCTACGGTTATGATTTGAATCCGATATTTATCATTGGCAGGAAACATGACGGCATAGATTTGCTCGTATATCAGCAAAAAGTCCCAAATATTCCAGAAGCGCTATTTGGGCAGTTAATAGACGATTTTTACGATTACAGCTTCTGCAACGAATACAATGAAAAAATGGCTGACTATCCATACAAAGTTGCTGAGAAAATGAAAGAAAGCGGACTCTACAACGCGGCTATAATAGGGATAGACAACAGCGGTAAAATCGACTTCAATTTGAAAGAGATCGAGGATTTTTCATTTAGGGCAAACAAGTATCCAGACGAGATCGAAGCAATTTCATTCGTCCCATGAACGATTTTATTGACCCATTAAGAAGCTACTCTTTTCCTTATCTCTGAAACCACATTCTTATACCAAATCAACACCTCTGCCGCAGCAATTATAAAAACAGCGTCCCTAGTTATCCCAAACATGACGATGAAGGCATTTTGTTTCACGTTTTCATATAGATTCGTATAATCGAGCATCTCGAAAATTAAGAGGAAGACCGCGGCAATCGCGGCGGCATATACTCCCTCTTTCCAGCCTATGCGAAGAACAGACGTGGGCAGCGTCGCTTCTGACTCTTCCTGACCCCTTAAATTGTTTCTCACAGTGACAAATTGGCGGCGCCCAATTAAGAAATTCAGCGCAGCAGAGTAATTATAAAAATTCGTCACGTAGAGAGCGGCAAACATCCAAAAAATAATGAAGTTTTTGAGTACATTCAACACAGGAGGCCACTCATAGATTTTTGACAGATCTATTGAGCCAAAAGGAATCATGGGAAGATAAATGAAATAAACGATTGCCATGCTGAAAAAAGTGATTCCTATGCTGATATGCCAACTGTTTCTCTTCTCTCTTTCCAAGACGACTTGAGGCAAAACAAAGCAGACGATTTGGCTGAAAATAATTATTGCCCCTCCGGTCAATATCATTATCAACGAAGAAAGGAGCGTAGTTTTGCGGTAAATAAAGAAAATTCCCAAGCCTTCCAAAATGTACAAAAGAGCATAAAGCCCTGATGCAAGCCAGATATGATTTTCTTGCTCCATGTATTCGGGCTTTATTTCCGCTTTAAGCTTCCTGATGTGAAGAAAGGTTGAGATTCCTTTGAAGACGTCTCTAATAATTGAGCCTAACGTCTCTGGCTTGGGTTTGTAGAATAAGTTCGTATAAATATCATAAAGCTTCTGGACCGGGACAATTTCGGCCCCAAGCTCTTCTGCCCTCTTCTCAGCGGCAAGATCTAGATCTCTTTTGTTGACCATGGGAACAAAGATTTTCTTTATCCCTGATTCAAGAGCAACCTCGACTTTAGCTTGAATCCCTGCCACACCCAGGATCCGTCCCTCTTCGACGCTGTGAATGTTAAAAGCCCCTGTAATAGCAATGTCCGAAGCCACAGGCTGGCTCAGGTAACAGGATAAAATGGCCGTTGCCAGGGGAAGGCAGATCGAAGCGCCGTCATAGAATATGCTCATGTCCTCTGCCTTGCCATTTGTCCTGACAATTTGCCAAATGACCTTTCTATTGCTCAGTCCCTCTGGGTAGCCTCTTTGGACAAGGAAATTATGGGCAACCTTTCTTGCCACTTCGGCAGCATCTCTTATACTTTCCCCTAATTCCTCTCTTTCCAGATGAGAATATTCTATCGTCTCTTCTCCTTCTTCAATCCTTACGAGGATGTTTTTTATGACTCCTGATCTGTCTTGCTCTTTGACGAAAAGTCCTCTGACAACGCCTGACCTTGTCTCTTCTTTCTCAAGCTCAAAGATACCTTTTTCAATAATCCAGGCCACTCTTTCGACTACATCGCCTCTTCCCATTTGCCTCAAATAATTGAAATAAGCGGTGAAAAACGTACCTAGAAGGGCGGCGCTTATTCCGTTTTTCTTTAAAAATCCTTCAAGATGAGAAAGCGGCTTTTCATCAATTTTCTTTTGCTCATCAATTTCTGTGTCCGCAGCATATAAGACTTCTTTATGAACGCCTAAAACATCCCTTTTCAGCGCATCTGCAATTGCCAGAAAACATCTGAGCTGGGTAGCGTGGTATGACATTTCAGAAGGGAGATAAGCCCTTTCCTGAGCATTTAAGGCCAAATCAAGGAATCTGGATGTATATTCAGGATTTTTTATGAGCCAGGAAGGCTCTTTATCTATGAGAGCGGGAAGTATTTTTCTTAAAAAGACATCAACGATTTCCAGCTCTTCAGCCAATTCATCAAATGTCTTTTTCCCAATGAGAGAAAGAAATAGCTCAGAAGCCTCAATAAGCTTATTCTCTTTGTAAAGCTTAAGGAAATCTTCTCTCATTACGGTGAGGTTGTTTTACGATTTTCCTTTCCCCATGACTTCTGCAAGAAATTTCTCTATCTCTGCATCGCCTGATTTCGACAATTCCGCAAAGATCCTACTTGATTTAGGATCCGTTAAATCAGCCAATAATTCTACAGAGCTTACGGCATCTATCTTGATTCTATATGGATTCTTCTCTGGTCTCTTAAAATCTTTGTCTTCGAGATTTACCGTATATTTCCCGACGCCGTCAATCACTGATAATATGCCAATAATTTTTTGCTCTTCTTCTTCGAACATCTCAAATCTAACGATTGAGTATCTGAACCATTCTGAGTTTGTGCGCAAGATGATATTAAGTTGTTTTCCAAACTGATCAAGCTCTATTTCAAAAGGGCTTTCTTCTTCCTGGATTACCTGCTTTTCGAATCCCTCTCCTACGTCTGCCTTTTCAAGGACCCGACCAAAAGCAGGTTGTAGGATATTTAATCCAATGGGCTGAGCATAAGGAAAATTGTTTCTCCAAATTCCCTCAAAAGACTCCCTAAGCTTCTTTGATTTTTTTATTAAATCATTAAAGTTGCCTGCAATTTTTATTAATAGCTTCTTCTTCGCATCCCCGAGAGAAATCGATGGAACAGCCTCAGCGCCTGCAGCAGAAGATGCTAGCTTTTCAAATTCTTCAGCCATTTTTTCGGATTCTTCGTATTTCATTTTGCATATATGGCAGAATTTAAGATGTTCTGATACTTTTTCAGCCTCTTCATTACTTAATTTTCCAAGGCTATATTGATACATTTCCTCCGGAGACGGGCATTTCTTGCGAAATTCCATCCAAAAATTCTTAAGACCTTTCTCAAATGCCTTCAATTCAGCAACCTTTTTTTGGCAAGCCGGGCATTCGTTTAAATGCTTTTCAACTTCCCCTCTCTCATCAGCTTCCAAAATACCATCAATATATTCATAAAGCCTTTTCTCGTCGAAACAGCTCATTTCGACCTCAATTGGTCTTTCTCATATTCATATACCCTGATTTCTAAAATATTTCGCATCCTTATTTCAAGCCTTTTTAGGCCTCCATCCGAAATTCTCGATCAAGACCTTTTTCAGGTTCAATTTTGCATGATGCTTCAGGTCTTTTATGCTCTTTGTCGTGCTCAAGAATTCCTTAATTTGCTCGTCGCTATAGCCTTCAAGCTCAAGCTGGATGCATTTCCGATGCTCTTCTGGCTTCATTGACAAGGCTCTCTCTAATAACAAAGCCGCATCACTTCTTGCTAGGCGAGGATCCTCTTGCCCGAAATCAACGTTTTCTTCGTCTACCCTTCGCCCCATCCCCTTTTCTCCATAAATAGGCTTTAGTATTTCATAAACCTCGTGGGTGAAAATCGTTCCGAGAAGCCCCCAATACTTTCCGCATATTTTGTACTTTATAATGGCTTTGCCTATTGAAAAGTTTATAGCTGCGTCAAGGTCTTCCTTATTAATGAACCAATTCTTTTTCGAAAAAATTATTCGGCAATATTTCTCGCAGCATCTGAATATAAAATCAACAGCTTTCCAGTCATTTTTCTTAATCTGCCCGAAAAGGCCATCGATTCCCAGCTTCGAATCTAGGCGATGTTGCTCTGCCAATCAGTCCTCCCCTTATATAGCCAACTCGCGGCCTTATCAATATTATCCAAAAGCGCTTCTTTCTTCAAGTGGGTGAGAGGGTTATAGAACGCCGCAGGAGGTCTACTTTAGAGTACCGACCAATAGCCGTGCTGTTTGAGCAAAGGGTTTGACACGAACCAATTCAAGATAGCCGTTTGTAAACTAAATGAAGAAACCGTTTTGTAAGAGTTTGCGCATAAAATAGCTTTCAATCCTGAACCTAACCTTAAAAGGATAGTGTTAAGCAACAGCCGTTTATTTTAATCTACTTTTTTAATGCAATATTCGAGCACAAAATTCCCGCCTTTTAGCCGGTCTGGTCCACAACCTGAAAATTCTAGTGAATAATTTGCTCCAAATGCTGAGCCTAAATCAGATTCAAGTTCACTTAATATCTTACTCTCTTCTGAAGATTCTCCAATTATTCTTAATCTCGCAAATGTGCCCGGAATTTTCCTATCTCTTCTTTCTATCTCATATTTCATTAATACCCCCCCCATGTGGAAACCCCGTGGGCAAGCCCGTGAACCCGCTCTTCGATACGATTAGAATTAACCTTATTCTTTTAATATCTTTGGGTTATCCATTACTAGTAATCCTAGTGAACGAATGCAATTAGATATTCAAGTGGTCCTCTTGTGGTAATTTTCTCGTGTTATAAAATATATTATCATAGGTAGATTAAGCTTTTTATGGAGGTCTGGTGTTCTCTGCAAAACAGGCCAAATACTGAACATATCGGTTTAAGTTTCAGATCGTTTTTGAACTAATGAAAGACGAAAAAAGCGGCCCAGGGATTTTGATGCCTCAACATACGAACAAATATTAATTTGGCCTCGTACTCCGCAAGATCAAACGCTTAAGGTGCATTTTTCGGGAAGAGACTCAGTGGAGATTTTGGGGTTGCCGAAAGTCGGAACAGCGATTACAAAAAATAAATAATATATTACTACGTGCGATTAAAAGCTTATTTTGGATTATAAATATTTTCAGCATACCAAGCTTTCCGGAAGTTCTCAAAGTTACCTTCATTTTCAGTTCTCAATCGTTTTAAAATCACTATGGATCCAAGTAACCTAGGAAGCTGATCTTTTACTGCATTATAAGGATGCTGGATATTACCAGCCAATTCTTTCCATGAACTAATTGCCTTCGAAAAAAATACAAATAACAATGCATCAATTATTTCCCGCTCATTTAAGTTTAGTATTCCTAAGTTTCGCCAAACATTGCGAAGGCCAAACTTAATGAGCTGATTAGTTAATGTTCCATCACATAATTTTGAAGCAATTTCTTCAACTCTATTCTTCGAAACCGAAATGGAGCCTTTTTTAGGTTGAGCTAATCGCAATGCTTTATCTATATCATTTTTGGAAATCCATGGGCATATAAAGTCTCTATCTGGAGAATCAACGATACTTAAAATGAACTCTTTAAGTTCTCCGACATTGCCGTTCCATATTTTTTTTTCTATAGCTTCAATAGCTTCGGAAGTAAATCGAGTTGTTGGCGAATATCTATACAAAATATACTCTGCGATTAAAGACTTTTCACCCTGTATTCGAGATTCAAGAGAGGGAACTTTTATTATCTTACATCTTCTTAAGAAAGCGCCGTCAAATTTATCGCTGTAAGAAGCCATATCTGGAGTAGGGTCTTCCATGGATAAAAAAACAAAACGCAAATTCCTTATATTATAAGAAGAAGCTGGGCCAGCATCAACGGGATCAATTGGCCCGCCGTACTCAATTGCGTTGCGGAGGCTCCCTTGAGTTCCTGGTCCGCAATCTTGAATTTCGTCAATAACGAAAGTGTTGTCCAAGGTTAATTTCAAAGCGCCGTCTTTTTTATCACTGAAGCCACATAATTCGATCCTAAAGTCTCTTGCTTCCTCTGCCCCTCCACTTCCAGGTTGCTTTTTTTTAAGCGGTTGTATTCTTCCGTCTTTAAATAATTTGTCACTAAAAGCGTGATAAAATCTCGCAAGCAGTTCTTTTCCTGACCCCTTAGGGCCATATATTAAAATTGCGTATCTATTATCAGGCGGGGTTGTTTGGGTACTTTCATATAGCTTATTTATTGCACATTTCATTAATGTAATTATCACATTTCTAACGTTAGGATCTATGCTAACGATAGTAGGACAGTAACAAAGCCTTTTAGCGAATTCATCTGGGAAGGCAGGATCGGTGCTAATTAATATTCCACCTTTTCTTTCATATTCTTCGGGAGCGCAAACGACTTCCTTGGCTAAGGATTTCGCATAAACACAGATTGGCATTACAATGCATTTACTGAATTCGCTGAGGGCATCAAGTCGTTCTTTTGTTAATTCATTTATTATTTCAATATAACCACGCGCAATTCTTATATTTATTATTTTTTCTTTGGTAGCAGGAGCTTCGATAACCCTAATATTAGGAATGGATTCCTTGGAAAAATATGAACGCAATTCTTCCTTTTTTTCGCAATACACCGCTATTGAGTCGATAATCATATTATTAACTTCATATGCGTGGAAAAAACAATGAAGCAAAGAAATAAACTTATCATAAGGACCATGATCTGCTGGTTTAGGGATTGTCCAAAAGCCTAAATCGATCCCGTGAGTACGTCCACGCCTCGTGTAGATGAAAATTGATTTATAAGCTGGATTTTTAGTTGCAAATAATTTGCAAAAACGGACGCCCTCGTCTGCACCAGGTAGATAATTATCTACGGCTATAGCAAAAAAATCGTCAATATGAAAATATAAGCTACAATCCTCTCTGGCAATACATTCTCCGTTATTAGTTAATGTATAATGCTTTCTATTATCTTTATGATCTGCAAGTTTTAGTTGCGTGTTTTGCAAAACAGGAGTTGCATTAGTCCAAATTATGTCAATATTATTTTTTTTGATTTTTGCAAATTCCATAGCGCTAGGCAAATAGAATTTTTGAAATTCAGATAATTCGTCTTCAATACAAAGGATAGCAATATTGTTCATTTCGCTTCCATTAGACATATTTTAAACTCCAATCCAAATCTGTAATCTATCAGTAGTTTATTTATTTCATTGTCATTCAATTTTTTGTCTTTTATCGTTTTCAAATAATCATAATTAGTCAACATATCATTATTTCTAAGTTGATTTATCTGCAAGCGTCCATTAAAAGCTTCAAGCACGCATCTACTCCAAAATAAACCAAATCCTTGTCTTGTTCCAGACACAAGAGGCAACCCTTGTCTTAAAATAGTATATAACATCAACGTATCAATTTCATTCGTTGGAAAAAGCGTCGCGTGCGGCATTTTAATAATTATTAATCCATATTTTAATTCAGAATTCGGTCCTTCAATAGAAATATTAATGATCGGCTTTCTCTCATTAGGGCCAGGATATTTATCTCGATAATGTTCTACTGCATTATGAACTATTGCTTGAAATACTTCACATAGAGCATGACGGTTTCCAAAAACCATTATTGAATGTTCACTATTAATATCATATGACGAACTGAAATAATTTTCCAAATCAGCTAGTGATTGCGGTGCCCATTTGGGAACATCCTCATTCCACCAACTGATAAGATCAAAATGTTCTTTTTTAAGATTTTCTTCGTGGATTTGGCGTACAAAAGGAAGTAATGTACTTCCGTGGTGACCAATATAAGAAAGAAGTTGGTTCTTAAATTTAGAATTAAAAATATTATCTAGGATTTCTTTTTCATTTTTGTTATATTCGTTACCTCTTTCTATTAAGGTTAACGTCCTTGAAGCAGCTTCGTTAATTACGTCCCTTTCCACGATTTGTGTAGCCGTATCAAATACAACATTTTTTAGGAGATGTTTAACGCTGGTCTCAATGGCGTTAGCGAATCTTTGGATTGGTATAATAAATTTAAGCGATTTTTGTAGCTTTTTTAAGATACTTGGATTCTGACAAATTTCTTCTGAAAATATATTTTTTAGGAGCGAATATATTCCTATTAAAACACCCGTATTTTTATTTTGATCGAGAATTGGCACATAAATAATACTAGATATTCCTAGTTCCGTATCTGGGCTTAACGTACGTGTTTGGAATTTCTTGTCAGTATCTTTATTTGAAGCAAAAACATCCTCCTCTAAATATACCTTATTATTAAGATAACATCCACCTATAACACCAATCATATCTGGATTCTCGAAATCAACATGATAGCTGCCATCTACAAATGCTAATTGCATAATTCGGCTTATGATAGGATTTTTTAGTTTTATCTCGTTTTTGGATTTCAAAAAAGGAAAATTAAACCTTTCAAATATTTTCACATCCAAAGGGAGCACAACGCGTATCGTGTACCCTATTCTGAACGCAAGGAAAGTATTAATGGTCGATAAGAATGCTTTTTTAAGAACGTCATCGTTAACAGCTTTTCCCTTCTGCGGGCTTATTGATAATATTTCATGCAAAATATGTTCGAGCATATCAGAAATAAAAATATTTCGATTCTTCCATTCTCTAATCGATTGCTCGAATATATTTATAATTATTTCATTTTCATCATCTATATAGCTGGAATTTAATAATACCTGCCAATTCTTATCCAGCCATTCTTTGACTACTTCGTAAACTAATGTCGCAGTTACCTCATACGCTTCAAATAATTGGCTAATGAATAATGGAAAATGATCTAATGCTTTCACTTTATTACAGTACCCTCTTTCTGAAATGTATCACAAAGGCTTTTAATAACTTTCACATAAGCTTTCGTAAGCTGATTACGTGTTAGATGTTTTGTCGAAATATTGGCTATACTATAAGTATAGTTTGTAAAATCATAATTTTCGATTTTTATACCAAATTTATTTGGATTTGAATAAATTGGCGTTCCAGGAAAAGGCGTTAATATGGAAAATGGAGTATGGACATGCATTCTTCGAAGCGTTAGGGCAAGCTGCAGAGTCTCTTCTATCGTTTGAATAGTATCTTCTGGCCACCCTATAATAAAGCTTGCGACTGCCGACATTCCTGAGGATATAACTGAAGATATTACGTTTAAAACGTCTTTTTTATTTATTCGTTTTACTTTAAAAAGTATATCATCATTGCCTGATTCAACTCCAAAAAATATTTGCTTACAACCCGAAGCAGAAAGGGTACCAACAAGTTCAGGATGCTCTTTAAATGTGCTTATTGTTCCTTGGCATGCCCAATATATGGCCTTCTCTTTAAAAGCATTTGCTAAATTCATTAGACAAACTGGATCTCCGCTTAGATCGTCATCCTGCACTTCAATTTCTGATATACCTGGTTTAGTAAGTTCGTTAATTTCCTTTAAAACATTTTTAAGGCTTCTTGTCCTGTAACGATGACCACGTAATAAAACCGAACTACAGAAAATACAATTATGTTTGCAGCCTCGGCTTGTAATTATGGGTGCTCTCTGTATATAGTCATTAATGTCTATCAAATGTCTTGCTGGCAACGGCACTCCATCGAGAGGATCTATTAATTCCCTATCGGGATTGTGAATAATTTTATTTCCTTGAGAAAATGATATGCCTCTAATAGATTCAAAACGATTTTTCGCTAAAATAGCTTTTGCGAGCTCAACAAATGTTAATTCTCCTTCACCCCGTACAACAACGTCTACCGAATTATCAGCTAATAAGTGATCAGGCAAAGCGGAGCTGTGAGGCCCTCCAGCAACTATGATTATTTCGGAACTGATTTTTTTTATTTCTCTACAAAGAATCTTTGATATTTCTGAAACTGCCGTCAATATACTTATGCCAACTATTTTTGGATTTGTCGTATTTATAATATATTCCAAGTCAACTAAATCAGCGCTACATATATTAAGATCATAAACAGCCACTGAGATTCCGGCTTCAAGCAAGCACGAAGCAATATAAAGCAATCCTAGAGGAGGTGAGGAATTTTCTGCAACACCTGACGCTTCGGGAAGATAATGTATTGGATCAGGTACAGTCAATAATAAAATGTCCGCACATTTTCTTTGCAGGAAATAGTTCGATTTTCCGGCGATTAATTTTAAAACATTTTTATTTTCAAGCGTTTTAAAAAGATGAAGAATGTCAGATAATATTTTTTGTTTTGAAATCTGTCTTTGATTATATTTCCATAATAATTCGGCCATCTCACAAATATTGTGTTTTCCATCTGCTAAATTCCATAAATAACTACCTGTTTCATTCAGCTGTATTACTTCTGTTCGATAGTTCGCATCTGTTATTATTAGTCCATTGCTTTTCGAGACCTTATAAAGTTCAGTCATTTTAATAGGAATCATTCGACGAGGATTAATATAGGATTTAAATGTGTTGTCGACATCAAACTTAATCACTGGGGTCATTAATAAATCTCCCCTTTTCCATTGTTATTATTTTTTTTACGCCCGGAGCTATCTCTTTTTCATGACTAACAAGAATTATTGAACAATAATTAGATAAATTTGATAATAAATTTCGAACATGATTTGCGTTCTCTGGGTCTAGGTGGTTTGTAGGTTCATCTGCAAGTATTAATCGTGGCATTGGTCTTCGAAGATTAAGAAAAAGAACATTAATCACCTGTCTCTCGCCCCCTGATAGATTTTCAAGAGGCTCATTAATTCTATCAATTAAAGAATTAAGGCATGCATTTTTCAGCACCGAAAAGACCATTTCTCTTCGATTATCATTTATTGCTTTCCGCCAAAAACTAGGCCTCTGGTCAAATTGGGCCAAACAAAGTGTATGAAGGATGCTTATGTGATCACATGAGGCATAACGTGAATCTTGAAAAATTCTACTTATAAAATTGCGTCGATATTCTTGCAGATAAGTTATTTCTTTTCCTTCAAAAAACACCTTTCCTTTATCGGGAATCTCAGCTCCGCTTATAACGTTAAGAAGAGTTGTTTTACCGCTTCCGTTTGGACCTCTAACTTGTACATAATCATTATCTTCTATTTTCACGCTAATATTATCAAGTGCAACAATTGAATAACCATTCGTACAGAAGCTTTTTGATACATTAATAAGTTCGATCATTTTTATTCCTAAATATATCACTTAGGACTTTGATGATTGTATTACGATCGCTAATCGCTATAATGATATATAAACCCATTAATAGCTTAGGAAGCTCAGGACGAATCCGAACAATATATCCAAGTTGAATCATTAAAAAATAAAATATCCCCCCGATAATCGCAGCGGTTGTCAGCTCTACGCGATTAAGCTTACGCTTAATTTTCTTAGTTGTTTTTCTTTGCCATTTATGAGAAATTATTTTGTATGTTCTACGATTACTTCTCTTGCCCATTAAATGTTCGCCAATAACATAGGAAGTCAATGCAAAGATTATAATTCCAATTCCTCTTGTGGCATTGGCGCTTCCCTCTTTCATGCTAATTAAAATTCCAGCGGAAGAAACCAACATGTTAGAAAAAATGAGTCCAAAGAATTTATAACCAATAGGATTAATGCCGCATTGAACTGCGAGTTTTTCGTTTTCGCCAACAACTGAATATATTAATCCTTTTTCGGTTCTTAGACCTATATCTATTAGGAGCTTCATAAATAAAGTAATAATTCCCATAAAAAAGATCCGAGTAATATGAAGATTTAATATACTCGGGAGAGAAGCCATAATTATTTTGTCTGCATTCTCAAAAGGTGTTAAAAGAGTAGTAAGTTTCCCATAAGCAATGAATCCCCCCATTATAATCAGATTTAGTGAATAAAAACAAAAGGAGCTGAGAACTCCTGATAAAAGCTTATCTATTCGCAATATGATGTGTAAAAAGGCAGTAAATAAACCAGCGACAGCGCCTGCCAGTACTCCCAAAAAAGAAGCTAATAATATTGGAATACCAGCCTTTATACTTAATACAGCTGTAACAGCTGCTCCAGTTACAAATGAGCCTTCCATAGTGATATCGGGAAAATTAAGTAAACGGTAGCTAAGGACCATTGATAAACAAATTAGAGAATAAGAAAGTCCTTCATAAATCGAATTGTCAATAAGGTTCAGAATACTTACTATTATTTCCACTAGTTGCCCTAATCAAATCTGATCTTTTCTAATATTTTTTCTTATTATTATCAACGTTGCTATGATGATTATCGCCAAGAATATAAAAATGTAGATATATTTGATGGGAATCTGTCGTTTAGCTTCAGAACCTGTGCCATATATCTTTTTCGCCTTTTTCAGTACGTCTTCAGGGACCCTGATACCCATTTTTGAAGCAGCATCGAGATTTATATGAATATCGTTTCCTCTAGCGATTTCGATTGGTATTGAACCTGCATTCTCGCCCTTAATGACTCTAAATATCAAACCGGCTGCAAGCTTTCCAACTTCAAAATAGCCGATAGAAACCGCGGCCAAAGTACCTCGTTTTACTGTTCCATCATCTCCGGAAAAAATTGGTATTTTATAATCTTCACCTACCTTAATCACTGACTCGGCTGCTCCTAGGATGGTATTGTCGCTTGATAAATATATTGCATCTACATGATCCGTAGTAATAAGATTTATTGCACGACTCGATAGCTCAGAAGGCCCCGATATTGTTCCTTCTACTATTTCTAATTTAAATGATGGCACTATTTTTCGTATTTGGCGAATTCCATAGATGCTATTAGCTTCTGATGGGTTGTACATTACTCCAATTCTTTTTGCATTCGGCATAATAGTTTTAAGCAATCCTAACTGCTCGGCATAAGGCCATGCGTCAGATACGCCAGTAATATTATTGCCAGGCCTTTCCATATCAGTTAAAATGCCAGCACCTATAGGATCTGTTACGGCGATAAATACAATTGGACGTCTACCAGCGTTTTCTTTAACTGCGGCTTGAGCTGTTGGTGTCGCAATTGGCACTATAATATTTGCACCTTCTGCAATGACCGCCTGACTTATGCTCGAAAAGTTGGCTGGGTCTCCTTGTCCATCTTTCATAACTAGGAGAATATCTTTCCCTTCTTTAAGTTCCTTTTCCTTAAAGCCTGAGCGTAGTCCATTCAAAACATCATCTACTAGAGGATGAGGGCCAGGGTAGACAATGCCAATTTTCCAAACTTGCGTTTCTGTCCGTGCATAAAATGGTGTGTTGTTAAAAAACAGGATCACAATCCATACAGAAAAAATAAATAAGAACTTCTTCATGAATCTTCCATTAATATTCATTAGGTCCTCCTTCTTATCTGAGCATTTTCAAAAATACTCATTATTATTTCGCGCCGAGCATAATTTATTATTCATAAGCCTAGCAGAAGAATTTTTTGGGCTAGTGTATTTGAGGGCTTTTGTAATTGGCCTGGATATAATCTTTATAATTACTTCTGGAGATTTATAGTTGGAAAAAGTTTTTATGCCATCCCAAATAGTGGTATAAGCAACTATGCATCCTGAAGGGTAAGAAAAATTTTTCGTTAAAGCAGTATAAATTCTCTCCTTAATTCTCGGCTCTAAGTAGCCGTTTTTGTTGAATCTCATTTCTAATATCCTTTCTAATTTCCGATTTTCTAATATATAATAAGCAAAGATCATGCCAAGTCTTTCGCATTTAAGTATAATTATAAAGATGCTTAAAACGAGTTATTATATTTATTTAGAATCAGTTATTTAGCCTCTTTTTTATATTTTTATTTCTTTTAGGTTTTATTGGCATTAATTATTAATTTGCATTTGCTATATTGCAGTCTAGCACATGCAATCTTGCCGCAACTTTCTAAATTTCGGATGATGGAAATTTCCGTTTTCCTGCTGCACAGCTTATCCCCTTGCTGAACTCGGATCTAAGCTGCTCACCACGCTGAAATGAGTTATTTCGCCTCGGATCGATCCGAAGGTCGCAAAAACTCCTCATTGATCTTGACTTCTGATTAACGAATCTTCCCAATCGGATCCGATTCATTCGATGCCTGTATGTGCTATCCCTGCAACTGGAGCATTTTCCCAAGAAGTATCGCAACCAAAAGTATCGAGGGGATCCCCATTCTTTGGACAGTTTAGGAGCCTTCTAAGGGTGATTTGGAGCCCGCCATCCGTAACCATTTTAACCATTCCATGAGCCATTTTTCGTTGCATCTCTAAAAACGGCTTCACCATTTGCCCTAGGAACGACGATCTCGACCCGGTCCATGTCAAATCCACGGCCTCCTTCGTTGCCATCTCCTTGTTCTGACATCGATCTGCGACCGGGATTATCATTTCTTCGTGAAGAGGAATTCGTTCTTCGCGTTCACCTCGATCCGGGCTACGTCTCCCTCCTTGAATTCGCCGCCGAGGATCTTCATGGCCAAGGGATTCTGGATCTCCTGCTGGATCGTTCTCTTTAGAGGCCGGGCTCCGTAAACCGGATCGAATCCCTTGTCGGCCAGGCTCTGGCGCGCCTTGGCCCCGATCTCCACGCCGATCTTTCTCTCCTCGAGGCGTTTGCAGAGCAGGTCGATCTGGATGTCGACGATCTTGAGGATGGCCTCCTTGGACAGAGTCTTGAAAATGATCACTTCGTCGATGCGATTGAGGAACTCGGGCCGGAAGTGGCTTTCCAGGAGCTTTTTCACTTCGCGCTCCATGGCGCCATGGTCCCGGCTGAGGTCCTTGATCGTCTGGCCGCCGAGGTTCGAGGTCATGATGATGATGGTGTTCTTGAAATCGATCGTCCGGCCTTTGCCGTCCGTGAGGCGGCCGTCGTCCAGGATCTGGAGGAGGATATTGAAGACATCGGGATGGGCCTTTTCGATCTCGTCCAGGAGGATGAGGGAATAAGGGCGGCGTTTGACCGCCTCGGTAAGCTGTCCTCCCTCCTCGTAGCCCACGTAGCCGGGCGGCGCGCCGATGAGGCGTGACACGACGTGCTTCTCCATATATTCGGACATGTCCAGCCGGACCATGGCTTTTTCCGAATCAAAAAGGAACTCGGCCAGGGCCCGGGCCAGCTCGGTCTTGCCTACGCCCGTCGGCCCGAGGAACATGAACGAACCGAGGGGCCGGGAGGCGTCCTGAATGCCCGCCCGCGCCCGGCGGATCGTGTCCGCGACGGCCCGCAACGCCTGGTCCTGCCCGATGACGCGCCGGCCGAGCGCGGATTCCATCTTGATCAGGCGCTCGACGTCGCCTTCGAGCATTTTGGAGACCGGAATGCCGGTCCATTTGGAAACGACCTCGGCGACGTCCTCCTCGTCCACCTCCTCTTTGAGCATCTTCTTGCTTTTCTGGACCTCGGCCAGTTCTTTCGTCAGCCGGTCGAGCTCTTTGTTCGTCTCGATCAACTTGCCGTAGCGGATTTCGGCGACCCTCTCCAAGTCTCCGCGCCGCTCCGCGCTCTGCTCCTCGACCTTGAGCGCGTCCTGGGTTTCCTTGATCTTTTTGGCCGCGTCGATCAGGTCCTTCTCTCTCAGCCACTGGCCCTTCAGCGCGCCGCTTCGTTCCTTGAGGCCAGCCAGTTCCTGGGCCAGCTTCTCCAATTTGTTTTTGGAGCCAGCGTCTTTTTCCTTCTTGAGGGCTTGGCGCTCGATCTCGATCTGGAGGATGCGCCGCTCCAGTTCGTCGATCTCCTCGGGCAGGCTGTCGATCTCGATCCGGATGCCGGAGGCGGCCTCGTCGATGAGATCGATGGCTTTGTCCGGAAGAAAGCGGCCGGTGATATAACGATGGGACATAGTCGCGGCGGCGATGAGCGCCGAGTCCTTGATCCGGACGCCGTGGTGGAGCTCATATTTCTCTTTCAGACCGCGGAGGATCGAGATCGTGTCTTCGACCGAGGGCTCGCCGACATACACCTGCTGGAACCGGCGCTCGAGGGCGGCGTCCTTTTCGATGTGTTTCTGGTATTCGTTGAGCGTCGTCGCCCCGACGCAGCGGATCTCTCCCCGAGCCAAGGCCGGTTTGAGCATGTTGGACGCGTCCACCGCGCCTTCGGCCGCGCCGGCGCCGATGATGGTGTGAAGCTCGTCGATGAAGAGGATGACCTCCCCTTCGGCCTCCTTGATCTCCTTGAGGATGGCCTTCAGGCGGTCTTCGAACTCGCCCCGGTATTTCGTCCCGGCCAGGAGAGAGCCGATATCGAGCGAGAGCAGCCGCTTGTTCTTGAGCGGCTGGGGCACGTCTCCGTTGGCGATGCGCTGGGCCAGCCCTTCGACGATCGCCGTTTTGCCCACGCCCGCCTCGCCGATGAGGACGGGATTGTTCTTGGTCCGGCGGGAAAGGACCTGGATCACCCGCCGAATCTCATCTTCGCGGCCGATGACCGGGTCGAGCTTCCCCTGCCGGGCCAAATCGGTGAAATCGCGCGTATATTTCTGCAGGACCTGGAACTTGGTCTCGGGCTGCGGGTCGGTGATCCGCTGCGTCCCGCGGATGGCCATGAGCGCCTGGAGGACGGCCTCCTCGGTCACGCCGTTCGCTTCGAGGATCTGGGCCGCCTCGGATGAGCGGTCCTTGAGCATGGCCAGGAAGAGATGTTCCGTGGAGATGTATTCGTCCTTGAGATTGTCGGCCTCCTTCTGGGCCCCGGACATGACCTGTCTCAACGAGGACGAAAGATAGACATCGCCGCCCTGGACCCGGGGAATTCTTTCGAGGACCCGTTCAAGCTCCGTCCGGATCTTCGACCGGTTGGCCCCGATCTTCGTCAGCGCCGCGACGACGATGTTCTCCTCCTGGGCGAGAAAGCTCCACAGCAGGTGTTCGGGGCGGACGTCCTGATGGCCCATCTCCTCCGCCTTGGACTGGGCCGCTTGGAAGGCCTCCTGGGACATGACGGTAAATCGGTCCTGGCGCATGGTTCCTCTCCTTCGAATCGATACGCTAACAAATAAGTCCGGCAGGGGCGATTGTCAAGAGCGACAGTTTTATCCTCACTCTTTTTTGGGGGACGGCGCAGGGGCGGTTGCCCCCCTCTTTTCTCTTGACAATTGGCGAAAAATGGCTTTTCGGCGTCGAAATGGCTAGAATGGTCACGCTGGGCGGGCTGAGAATCTCCTTCAGAAGGCCTCTCAACTGTCCAAAGAATGGGGGAGATGGTCAATTATCGTTTTCAAATTGCAGATTTTTTAATTAAATATAGGAAGGATGAGTTAATTAAATATAATTTTATCGACAGAACGGAAACGTAGTACAATAATTAAATCTAAGAATAAATAGAATGGGGAATCAAAATGGCTAAATTCGGCCTTAAATATTATAAGACAGATTTACATTTACACACTGCTGCTTCCCAGTGTTTCAAAGACAAAAACATTTCTGTTGAGGATATTCTAAACGAAGCAATCAAACAAAAGATAGACATAATAGCAATTACTGATCACAATGACATTTCTAATATTGAGGAAGCTAGAGAATATGCCAAAGGAAAGAATATTTTCGTATTTCCTGGAATCGAAATCACTGCAAAGGGTGGGCATATCCTAGCAATTTTTGATTTATGCTACCCTCTTAGTCGTTTAAACGACTTCCTGCCCGTGGTAGGTATTACGAGCGATTTAAGGGGAAAACATAATGCGTTAGCAGCAGATTTCGAATTCGTCTTAAAGACAATTCATGAATATGACGGATTAGCAATTGCGGCACATGCAGATGATAAAAACGGCTTTTTATTTTCCATTCCACAGGGAAGGCATAGAATCGAAATTTATTCTAACGAGCACTTAAATGGCTTAGAGCTTATTGATTTGGGGAATATTAACAAATATTCGAAAGGTTCAGTGCCCAATTATTCTAGAAAAATAGCTTGTGTTCAATCATCCGACTCACATGACCCGTCCGAAATTGGGCGTAGATTCTGTTATCTAAAAATGGACGAAGTCCGCCTCGAAAGTATTCGTCAAGCATTATTTGACCACGAAGTAAAAATCAGATATGTGACGGATAAAATAATATTTAACACTCCTCGTATAAAAAGTATCGAAACAAATAAAGGATTTTTTGAGGGCGAAGTTTTTGATTTTCATCCAAATCTAAATTGTATAATTGGAGGAAAGGGAACCGGAAAATCTCTATTAATTGAGTTTCTGAGATTTGCATTTGAGGATATTTCGAATATAGACGATATCCGAAAAGACCACTATGGAAAAATAAAAGATCGTTTAGGAGATGGAGGAAAAATAAGCGTTATTTGCGAAGACGAAAATGGAGATGAATTTACTATCGAAAGGGAATTGGACCCGTTTCTTGAATTTGAATCAAATTCACAAGTTACAATGAATCTCACTGGAGATAATACTACATTTCCTTTTAAACCATTTTTCTTCAGTCAAGGCGAAATAGCACGAATTTCTAGCCTGCCATTAGCTCAACTTGAGCTTATTGACAGATATATTGATATCGAAGCAGAAAACACCGAGGAAGGAAGATTAATAAATGCCTTGGAAAAAAATGCTCAGGATATACAAACACATTACGCGAGATTAATAAGCCTTGATCAAACTTTAAAAGATAAAGATACCGGCAAAACTGCCACCGAGGCTAGACTTTCAAGATTGCAGGCAAGCATTACTGAGCCCATACTAACAGAATTTCCAAAATGGAAAGGGGAGCAAAATTATCTTGTTAAATTACTAGAAGGTCTGAATGGGTTGGAAGAGACTATAAATATTCTTCATAAAGAAATCGATATCGATTCTTTTTTCCCTAGCTTGTTAGAAGATTCTGCCCCAAATTATGAAAAAGTAAAAAAAACAAATAATCTAAAAGGCGACATCAAAAGCCTTCTTGATGAAACTTCTGATATCTTTCTAGAATTCTTTGATAGAAAAAGAAAACAAATCCAAGAAATAATAGACCTTATAAAACCGGAATTCGAGAAGATGAAGAATGAGCACGATGCTTATCTCGATAAATCGGGTGTAGAAGATGTTAATAAAATTCAAACTCAAATACTTGCTCTGCAGGCCAGAAAATCCGACCTTCAAAAAAAAGAGTTAGAGAGAACGCGGATTTTCAATAGGTACGAAAATATAAAGAAAGATAGGGAAACCTTTCTAGGCAAATTAAAAGCATCAAGAGCTGCTAGGTATAAAAAGAGGCATGAAAAAGCAAGGCAATTGGAAGGATTATTAAGCAATCAGGTGAACATCAATATAATCGCAAATGGCGACAGAGAAGAATATCTTAAAAGATTATGCGTATTAGCTACAGGAAGCATGCTTCGTGATAAAGATTTGGAAAAAATTGTGAGCAAGGTCGATCCCGATGTATTTATTACTGCTGTTCTGAAAAAGGAAATAGATTTTTTGGCTTCTGAGACAAAAATCGACAAAGAATGGATAGAAAGACTAGTCGCACATTTGCGAACCAAGCGAAGAGAAGATTTGTTGAATTTGCAGACTGTCAGACTATATGACTTGCCGGAGATTAGGTTTAGAATTGATAGTAAAAATTGGCGCCTTTTAGACCAATGCTCGATTGGACAGAAAAGCACGGTAATACTGTCTTTAGCTTTAGTAGAAGGTGATCAACCAATCATTATTGACCAACCAGAAGACGCTCTCGATACAATCTTCATATACCAAATGATAGTGAAGAAATTGCGCCAAGAAAAAGAAGGAAGACAGTATATTCTAACAACTCATAACCCAAATATTCTCGTTTCTGCAGATTCCGACCTAAGCTTTATACTCGATGCTTCAGCCGTAAAGGGAAGGATATTGAGCAAAGGGGGCCTAGATAGATCCGAGACAAACGAACTAGTTTTGCTCCACTTGGAGGGTGGACCGGATGCATTCCACTTAAGAGGTCAAAAATATATTAAATTACACTCCTAATATGGCTGCCTTAAATTTTCTGTGCAAACCCTTTTTTCCATTTATGTAGGCGGCCATCAAAAGGGAGCCAAAAACGGCAAGGGTGGCGTCGGGAGGAAAACGCTTTTGCCGATTTAGCCTAAAATTTTACATTTTTGCTCTCTTGAGTTATATTGATAGGGATTTGTCATATTTGAAATGTTTTGTTCGGGATGTCGCATCATGCCATCCTAACGAAAAACAGACTTATATGGAGAAAAAGGATGAAAATATTGCGCGCTTTTTTGGGAACTTGTCTATTTCTAGCTTTAATTGCACCAATTTTTTTACGCTCGCAAGATTCATATAAAGAAGCATTTGTCGTCTACTATTTCGGTGCGACAAGCTGCGGATACTGTAATATTCCCGCCAACATTGAAAAAATAAAGCAAATCAGGAATGAATTTTTTAAAAAATACCCGGATTTCAAAACTAAATATGTTTTGGTCTGCATGGACAAAAATATTGAAGAAGGGCTCGAATTTATAAAGAAATACGGATATTGGGACGAAATATCAATCGGCAGTTTTTATAACAACGAATTAGCCTTGAACTTTTTAAATACGACAAAGATACCAGGAGTTCCGCATGTTATGGTTTACAAAGACATATATTTGATAGAACAATTTTCAATCCCAGTGATCAAAGAAAGAAAATTGCTCATCGATTTGGTTGGAGGTACGCAGATAGGAAATTGGATAGATAAGGGATATCCACTAAAAACCGAACAGGAATGAATATATTAAAAGAGACAGCAAATCGAACAAGAGAAATTCAGAAGTGCTACAAATCAATCTTTTAAAATGTTTGAGTGCCAATAGTTCGGACTTTGTTGTTTTTATTTTTTTCGCTCAATAACCTAAGTTTTAGATAGTTATTCAAAACGAAACAGACAAACACATCGAACCCCGCTTCCAGGCCGTGTTTAAGGTTCTCCCCGCTTTTTCGTTTGCATGACGCGGCTTAGGGTTCTCGTTGGATCTTTCGAATCTCACTTCTTGCTCCGATATGACCTCCCCTCGCAGATGATAAACCGGCCGTTCTGGCTGACGTTCAAGAAGCTGGATGTCAACCCCATAAGGCTCCAGATGAGAACTTACTATTCCATTCTCCTGCCGAGCTTGGCCGGTCTCGTCGCTTTCATCCTCTTGTTTTATAAAAAATATATGTCCTGGATCATGGCCCGATAGGCGATGACCGAGAAAGACGACGGCGCTGCTAATACTTGCTCCGTTTTCCCCCTCTCCTCCTTGCCCCGGATGTTCTGAAAAGCCGTCTATAAATCGATTATCAGCCGCCGAGACTGCACCTCCTTCCGAAAGGCCTTCTCCTTTTTCCGACGTCCATGAAGACAAAATCGACCTAAACGCAGTGACGCCGGGCATCGGCGCCCGCATTAAGTTCTAATACCGGCGATGCCGCCCCGGAGACGCAGCTTGCGGTTTTTGCAGATAAAAAACTATGCGGGTTTACGTTTGATGAAAAACAGCGCCGCTAGCAGGATCATGACGATTCCCTGGATGAAGGTGATCATTTCTAGCTCCAGGCCCCTGATAAACAGACTTTGGAGCACCCCGTGAAGTCCGAAAAGCAGGAACACGAGAGCGATAATCGTCATGGCACCTGTCATGATTTTTTTATCTGAGATCGTGCGCATCCAGAGGGCGATGATTCCCAGGCAGATCTGGCTTACGGCGAATACAGACAGCCAGGATAGCAAACCCGGATTCATCCATCCCGCGGGAGTCTTCAGCATCTTAGCTGTCAATCCCGGTGCGAGCAAGCCGCAGATCCCCCAGAAAAGCGCCAAGACCACAGGAATCCAGAGCAAATTCTTTTGGACTTTCATCCGTTCCTCCTTAAAAAATATAAAGACTACTGCGCTGCGGCAACGCGACGGTATAAGCCGCCTTTCTGGAGTTGCGGAAGATCGGTCGAGGGCAGCCTAGGGCGAAGATCGGGGGAATGGAGGAATGCCGCTCTTCGAGAATCCTGGTCTGCTCGGAAGTCCATGGCGATCATGGTCTTTTCGATAATATATATTGGCCTAATCGGATTGTAAACAATCTAATCTCAGGGCTATCCTTTGTCAATATAAATTAGGCCCTCCTAGATTTCTTATTCTGAAGCCAATGCAGAGCGTCCTCCGTGGGCCTCAAGCCTCTTGGAAATGGTAAGCTGAATCCTAGGGCAATGGTAAACAGAAATCCCATGGTCACGGTAAATAGAAATCCCACAAGGACGGCAATTGGAATTCCCATTTTCCCTAAAGTTCTCGGCTTTCTTTTTCCCCCTCTCCTCCTTGCCCAACAGAACCTTAATCCACGTCTTTAAATCGATTATCAGCCGCCGGCGCCTTTCTCCTTTTCCCGCGCCGACTTGCCAAAGATGTTCTGATATAACGTTTATAAATCAATTATCAACCGCCAACACCGCACTCCTCGACGACTTGCCCGGGATGTTCTGAAGCAAAATCGATAAGCCGCCGGCGCCGCCCTCCCCCTTCCCCGCTTCTCCTCCCCGTCTTGCCCTGGGCCTGATCGTCTAAAAAGGAAGGATAGCTTTGGAACTACTATGGACAGGCTCGAGAAAGAAGTTAGACGAGCGTTAATTGACTCGGAACGGCCGCTCGTTAAGAATCAAGCTATTTTTTCTTGATATGCAACCTGGCTCTGGTCTTTTTTCCTGCAGGCTTGGAAATCGACTTTTTGCTTCGAGCCTTCTTTATTTTGGCCTTGCCAACTGATTTTATAACACGGGTTTTCGTTGGAAGCGGCTTGATAGCCGACTTTTTGATTCGAGTTGTCTTCTTGGCCGCACTCTTCTTCAGCGCCTTAAGCCTTTGATCTAGATCTTTTATTAAAGCGACGTGTTCTTTCTTTGTTCTATACCAGAGTAGTTGCATTCGTTGTTTACTTTTCTTTAATCTTTTCAGATCAATTCTAATCTCCCTGATTTTCTGATGATCTTTTCGTTGCCATTTTGATTGCTCCGGCAAAATTCAAAGATGAGATTAAACTTGCGATAATTAAGGAGATGCTGGAATCTAGATTCATTAAAAGAGTTAGTCAGCCGACAAAACAAAGCTTTAAAAAGACTTCATTCTTATTTATTACTAGATTTTGCTTTGTTTTATTGTTGGCAAGAAAAGGGGGTGTGGAAATTGAGGACAGTAGTAGATGCTTATTTATCCGGAATATTCTGCCGGTTGGTTCATTCTCATAAATCATTCGCTTGGAGGTGTGTCTGAAAATGAAAAACTTAATGTCAGGAAAGGTTCTATTCTCAAAGGTTATGATATTCGCAATTTTTGCCCTCATTCTGGTTAGCGTCAGCTACGTCCAGGTCGGGTACGCAACAGACACGTCAACTGGAACCATGACCGTAGGACTTACCCCCGGTAGCGGATATGTTCCCGTTAGCGGATATACTAGCTATACAGGTGTAGATCTTTCCT
>Ga0315274_10002247_pt1 | contig 29252 bp, 21 predicted proteins | sample YL17G02_20_MG_FD_203700 | JGI IMG/M metagenome (GOLD analysis project Ga0315274, IMG submission 203700) | Sediment microbial communities from Yellowstone Lake, YNP, Wyoming, USA - YL17G02_20 | ecosystem: Environmental > Aquatic > Freshwater > Lake > Sediment | place: USA: Wyoming | collected...
AAAAGGTATGTAGGGTAGTTTTCGATCCTTCATTTCCTCTGGTAAACCGTATCATTACTGCATTTAGAGCGTTATTGAAACCTTATGGAATTACTGTTTCATTGGACGAAATTTAGGATTAAAGTATGTTTTCGTTCTCGCCATGATGGGATCATATCCCGCCAGTTTTGAGGATAGCGCCTTGAGTCAGATGGATCGTAACGCTTTTTCATATCCCGAAGGTCGCTAATATTTTCAATGGGAAAACGCAGGTATTGATCCATCGAAGCCCTTGTTCCGCCTACAGTTCCATCAATCAAGGCTTTTGTGACAATACCATTTCCATGTTGAATTATTTCGTATCGCTCTGTCCTTTCAAGAACTTTCCCTTCAAAACCAGGGATCATTCCCATGTTGACGTTGACGAACTCTCGTCGGTCGAACCCAAGCGCATCTATACCAGAGAACCAGTCACCGTCAATTTGCTCTGGCTTGGCACCTTCGTTTATCCAGCGCTCTCTCGTATGTCCCCAGATGCCAAGCTCCCAGTTTGGCACCTGATCTACTGGTTTATACTCCATTACTCTAAGGAATCTTTCCAGTTCAGTCATGTATTCCTCCTTCATCACGAACAAATTTTTATTAGCCACAGATACACACGAAAAATAAGAAAAGATGCAAGATTCAAAATACAAGATAATAAAATAGTATCCCGTATCTTGTATCCTGTCCTATATCTTCGTCCATTCCGTGTTCATCCGTGGCTAAATTCCTTTTCTTTTGTAAATAATCGTTGGTCCTATTTTAACCGATTCGACGTAGTTATCTTTAAGATATTTGGCAATAAGGCGATGTCTATCCAGATTTGTAACACCGTCTATCGAGTCCATCCACGAACTGTTGCTGAATATAGCAAGTCTTGTTTTATATTTTTCCAGAGCTTCAATAACTTCCATCTGCATAGCATCAGTTGAGGCGTAACACACCTGAATGTATCTCGTCACTGATGGGCGGTCAGCAAAAAAGTAATATGCTCCTTGATTGCTGAAATCAAATATAGTCTCATCTGGACGTGTATTTTTTTGTATATAATCAACTACTGCCTTGATTTGTGAAGCCTGATCTGTGGGAATCTGGATGTTTCCAGCACGCTCCAGAGGCTGATCCACGTAATGCTCAATTTTATCGTATCCACTTACTATGGCTGAAAGCTGTTTGGCTGTATCAATGGGATTATACACCGAAGTGGCATACCAGACAAGTATGAGAATAACGCACATACGCAACGCTATCACGGAGACAGGGTACGCCGAAGTTGGCATCGGAGCGTGACTATGCCACGATACAGAGGTGCGAAAATCCATTTTCAGATCATTCAATGTCCTTATAAATAAAGACTCAATTAAAAACATACCTAACATCCATGTAAACGACATCCCATACAGATGTGTCGTATCAGATCGCCCTAGCATAGTTCGGAAAAAGACAATACCAGCAATCACGAGTAATAGTAACGTAACATTCGATTTTATTCTCCAGAGACTAAAGCGGATCATCTGATATGCTAGATACGTTGCAGAGATAAGATATACCACTATTGGCATATACCATTTGAAAGTATCGCTGATGATAAATGCCTTCATGCTCTCGATAGATTTAACCTTAGATAATTCAGAGAATAATGGCGGAAATTTTAATCCCCATATAATGCTCTGGTAATGTGTCTGAATATATGAATTGGTGATCATATCATTAAATGCACCGTGAATAGCGAGGTAGATTGCAATAGGGATAAATGCAATAAAAATACCTATAATATAGCTCAATAATGGTTGGGATCCATTTTTCAACCTTTTCCAGAAATTTAAATCATTAGAATGCGCCTGTGGTGAAAATCCAAATAACAGCAAGAGCAAGAAGCACGCTGCGGTAGTATATATCCCTATTTCAAGGCTGTAAAAAATAGCAATACAGGAGAAGGCTCCAGCCATTACGAGTAGCCACGATATAGATCGTAAAATTCTATTAATTTGATACAAAGATTTTTTTATAAAGTTTTTCACCCGCCCCTTAATCCCCTTCCAAGAGGGAAAACTGCTCAAACTCCCCTCTTGAGAGGGGTCCGAGGGGGTGTTTTTTATAAATTTCCATTGCGTATGCCTTAAATCCGTTGCAGTCTTTGTGAATTTACCTCTGTTCAGGTAAAACGCTAGTATAGCGAGTGCCAAGTATGCAGGAACAAGCCGCCCGGGAGTATAGACCATTCTTCTTGACACATTCCAGAATACAAACTCTTCGGTTACGCCAGAGGATAGTATCCAGAGTAAAAAGAATGTCGAAAGCTTGCTTCTAAATATCTGCAATGCGAAAAGGTAAAATCCTACGTGTCCCAATGGGTCAAGTATACTGCCTAATAACCTGTCCGCCGCTAGAGTCGGTCCAAAAAGCTTCGCCGCAAGAAGCGGTCTGAAAAAGTTGTAAAATAAGCCATGTTGGAGGTAAACGTCCTTGTATGGCATAGCCCCACGTAATGCCTCATTAAGCGGAGCAAGGCGCTCACCCTCGTGGAACATATCAATCCCGCCGTGTATGTTCCCACCGCTGTAAAAAATGGCGTATATTATTGCCGGCACTAAAACGTAGTCCAGTAAGTATCTATGAACCCGCATTGAAACGAGTTTCATCATCCACGCAGGCTTAATTACGGTTAGCACCTTCAAAATAAACATACACGCAAGAGATATAATAATAAGAGCGTTGCCATGTCCATATAATAAAGATACCAGCAAAAGCAATACAAGGGGAACGTGAGGATAAACAAGCATAGCCTTAACTTCGCTGAACTGTCGTTTGGTGGCTAATCTCAGTAAAACTGAACAGATAACCCAGAACAGCCAGACAGCCAATACAGATAAGCCAACAATCTTTAAGCAAGATAAAAGGCTTCCGGGGTTATCACTGTAGTTTATCAACGCAAACAACCCAACGCATATCCCTGACGCAAAGACGCACCAGTGCTGGTCTGAAGATGCTTCAAAAACGGATTTTGTGAGCTTTATAAGCCTATTTTTCAACAGATCATAGAGCAAAAAAACTATATTTGCAAAAAGGAACAGTATCAGCGGGATCAACAGCATTTTTTTGAATGTTGGCGTAGATATGTTCCATAAAATCAGAATAAATGACAAATACGTGAGAGCATATTTTTTCAATACGTGATACGATGGTAGTTCGGTGAGGAAAGAAACTGCTCGTGACCACAATAGCCAGAGGAACCATACAGCAATGGAAATTGATGGTACGAGGATGAGAGATAAAAGGTAATAGTACGTCTCCTGCTGTTTTGGATACTTATTGACAGTAAGCCAGCTTACAATGTCACCGCTGTATTGAAACTCAAACTTCGGTCTGAAGACAAGGCAAAGCCCAATTGCCAGTATAAATCCGCAGGTGAGGACTATAGCACTATAAAATTTGCTCTGCGATTCAGTAACAGCAATGATAGTATTACGAAATCGCCTGAGCGGTTTCAGAAAACTGTATTTCATTTTGGTTTATAAGCTCTATTGCTTCTTTAACTTCCCTTGCGGCTGTCTGGATCGTATCAGCCTTGCTTCGTTTTTTTTTGATATATACGAAAGACTGATCGTTTCTGTGTCTATACAGCCATCGGGAGATTATATTCATTGCATCAATATCAAATTTAGTAACGAATTTGCTGTCATTTTCAGATGGCGAAAAGAATATGCGCTCTATGTTGTCAGCAATCACTTCTAGTATTTCTTTTTCACTGTAGTTTTTGAGAGACAATTCCCGCTGACCTGCAAGCCCACCCTTTCTGATGAAGAATAATTCTGCGGAATCTGCGTCCCTTGATGGATAAATGGCGACGAGGTTATTATTGTCAACTGCATTCACCTGAAATTTATGCCGGTAGATCGCATCTTTGATCATTCTGACTTGATCCCTTATGGCGATAGCTTTCTCAAATTGCAGATCATCAGCGGCTTTCTTCATTTGCTCTTCCATATCGCTAATCAATTTCTCTTTTTTACCGCTAAATAGTATTATTATCGTGTCAATGAGCTTTCTGTAATCCGAGTCTGTTATCTTGGCTAGGCATGGGCCAGAGCATTTTTTCACTTCATACTTCAGGCATGGCATACGCTGTAAGCGGGTTATATCTCTATCACACCAGCGTATTGGAAACAGCCTGTGTATCACTTCCACAGTTTCTTCAGCCCGATCCCTGTTTGGAAACGGTCCGAGATACTTCGCACCGTCGAGTTCGATCTCCCATGTAGCAAAAACTCTAGGGAATTTTTCATTCAGAGTTATTTTGATAAAAGGATAATTCCTGTAACGCCTTTGCATGACGTTGTATTCTGGCAAATGTTCCTTTATCAGCCTTGATTCAACAAGCAGTGCCTCAAGCTCGGAGCCACACAACTGATAATCAACACTTCTGGTTTTCCTGACTAGCTGTCGTGTCCTTTTAGAGTGCTTGTAATGCCGATAGGTATATGATCGCACCCGATCTTTCAAGGATTTAGCTTTGCCAATGTATAGTATCTGTGATGATCTATCCTTGAAGAAATAAACTCCGGGCTTGCTTGGCAGAGAATCAACAACACTTTTCGGCAGCATAGTGGTTCACCAAATTAGTTTTTCAGTAAAACAGCAATGCTATTATATCTTTTTGCATATTTATAATCAAGTCTTGATTGAATATAAATACTGTTATATAATATGCAATATCATCATGAGTTTTTAGATGTCTGATTACGAAAGGAGGAGAAAGGTGATGAAAGGGTTGATAATCTTTATTAGTTTTGCATTGCTTTTGAGTTTTCAAAGTATAGACTTATGTGCTTCAAATCTGGTTGCGGCGTGGGCATTTGACGAGGGGAGCGGAGACACTGTCAAAGACATTTCAGGTAATGGCCACGATGGAACCATATCCGGCGCAAAATGGATTGACGGCAAGTTCGGCAAAGCACTTGATTTCAACGGAGATGGTGATCAGGTGCTTGTTCCAAATGATAATTCGCTGAACATCCAGGGCGAATTGACAGTAGAGGCGTGGGTATTCCCCAAAGGCTGGAATCCAGACCTGAACGCCATCGCACAAAAATGGGAAGATGCAAGCAACAAAAGACAGTACGAGCTGAATATTTACCAACAACGCAACTGGTGGTACGTTTCAGACGCTGGCAGTAATTTCCCTCGTGCAGAAGGTGTAATCCCGGTGCCATTGAATGAGTGGACACATCTTGCAGGCACTTATGACGGCAAGAAACTGCGCAGTTACACTAACGGGAAATTTGACGTGGAACTTGCCCAAGCAAATGGCATCTTCGTTTCTGATATACCTGTAGTCATCGGTGGATATGGGCCCAAGACACCAAAATGTATTTATAGCCAGAATCGCCACTTTATGGGTATCATTGACGAGGTAAGATTCTGGAACAAGGCTCTATCAGAAGATGAAATCAAAACCGGAATGACCAAATCATTGGCGGCTGTTCTGCCTGCTGGCAAGATTGCCGCTACGTGGGCGGAGATAAAGAGTAAGTAGTTCCTTTTTGGAGTGCTGAAGCCATGCTTCAGCACTTACTTTTTAACCAACTAATTGCTTTTGAAGAAGCTCTTCCATAAATTCACTTGCAGAAATCCCTTTTTCTTTAGTGATTTTCTGAAGTTTCTCAGCAGTTTCTTCTTTTATTTCTATTAAGTAATGCCTTTTCTGGAGATTAACTTCAATCTCTGCATCCTCAAGAAAATTGACATAATCCATGCTATCGTGTGAATCCCAGAATTCACCAGCTTCTTCATAAGTTTTAAATTCTTCGGGGATTTCGTCAATCTTTCTTTTGGGCATTATAATACCTCCTCTCTCGAGGTGACATATCTCTTGCTGAAATAACAATTCCAATATTGTTCAGTTTGTAAATAAAAACTACGAAAAGGTAACGTCCTTCAAAAGTTCTACTATATGCGATATAAGCATCTTCTCCTTTTATTTTACCACATTGCATCTTGCGAAAAACAGGCTTGTTGAATAAAGCTTCTTCTACTTCCTCTACACTTACATTATGTTTCTTTTTTATTTTATCAACAAATTTCTTATACCATACGATTTCTTTAAGTTGCAATTTTATCCTCAGTCATCTATAAAGATGGGGAATTTAATTAATATGGAGAACTAACTTTCTGAAATAAAATACCACATATCCGCAGAATATTCAATACCTATTTTGCTTTAAGCATTCCCCATGTTTTTGGGAGCTTTCCGCTTGGTTCAACACTTTCACTTGTAAAGCTCGTGTCATATTCTTCTACTGCAGAAATAGGACCTCCAACATAACCCCCAAAAACGTAGATTTTTCCATCTATTACACCGGTAGATGGAGCATCTCTTGCAAATAGCATATCTGCTTTTTTTACCCATATATCTGTTATGGGATCATATTCTTCCACTAACCGAAGTTCAGTACCTTCTGCGCTAACACCACCAACAGCATAGATTTTCCCATCCACTGTGCTGGTAGATAAAGCGTTTCTTGCAGTTGGCATATCAGCTTTCTTTGTCCATTTGTCTGTTTTAGGATCGTATTCTTCCACTGTCGAAAGTCTACTACCGTTTTCACCACCAAAGACATAGATTTTCCCATTTAAAGCACTGGCAGAAAGCCATCCTCTTGCAGTTGGCATGTCTGTTTTCTTTGTCCACGTGTCCGTAACAGGGTCATATTCTTCTACTATTGAGAGAGCATCACCCCATACTAGCCTACTGCCGCCAATGACATAAATTTTGTCATCAACTACACTGCTACATAACATACTCCTTGCCGTAGGCATATCAGTTCTTTTTGTCCACTTATCTGTCGTTGGATCATATTCCTCTACTGTTGAAATACTATCACCCCAGGCTCGAGCGCCACCTATGACATAGATTTTTCCATTCACAACACTAGCTGAATGCCCTGCTCTTGTCGTCGGCATATCAGTTTTCTTTGCCCATGTGTCTGTTGCTGGATCATATTCTTCTACTGCTGAAATACCATTAGAGTTGTTCATTGTGCCACCGATGGCATAAATTTTACCATTCACCACACTGGTTGATAAACCCCATCTTGCGGTTGGCATATCCGCTCTTTTTGTCCATTCTCCTTCTGCTTGCGGAGCCATGAAGAAGGCGTTTTCCTGACCTTTGGGATCGGGTGCAAAACCTTTTCCATCTCCCTTGCTGGCAATAGAGGTTATCGTTGAGACTTTCACAGCGTCAACTGGTATCTCACCGACTTTGAGTATCTTTGTATCGCTTGGTAATGGAAATCCCATTGCAATATCGGGTAAATTAAACGGTATATGCTGACCAAACATCAGAATTGCAAATATGAGCCCTGCACCTAACGATACCCCCCAGGGTAATCCCTTTATCTCTGAAGTTGGGTGTATCTTTATCTTCTTCAAAATTTCAACGACTCGAAATGTAAAACTTGCCTGTAATCTGTGTTGTGATAAAGTTCCGCTCATTATGGCAAGCACCTCCTCTTTTAATTGCGTTCTTGCTCTACTAAGCCGCTGTCTGATAGCTTCGGGAGACACTCTGAGAAAGTTGGCGATCTGATTGGTACTCATTCCGCCAAGATAGTGCAACGTCAAAACTTCACGGTAAATATCAGGTAGGGAATCCAGAGCGTCATGAAGCGAATCATAAGCATTTTCGCTGTGAGTAACAGTCCTGTTGTCCTTAAAATTTTGATCTTCGATGAATTCACGATCAGGACGTGCCGACTGAGACCTGATGAATTTCCTGCACTTATCGGAGGCTATGCAATAAAGCCATGCAAGGAAGCTATCCCATTTTCTCAGATCACGCAGTTTTCGATAGGCTTTTATGAAAGTCTCCTGTGTCACATCCTCTGCATCATGGAAATTGCGCAATTTTGCGTAGACAAAGGCATAGATGCTTGCCTTATATTTATCAACAAGCAAGCCGAATGCCTCTGGTTCTCCATTAAGGCATTTTTGAATGATGAATCCATCCTCTGTGCGCATGTTATTCTCTCTTGTATAATGCTGAAGCAAACTTCAGCACCCTATATATGAGTTTCATCGCTATAATAGAGCCAGTAAAATGCGAAAATGTGACAGGAAATTTTTTTTGAGGATGACAAATCGCTTACATCAAGGATAATGTATATCAAATATAATCAACTATCAAGAGGATTGTTTATTAGCTTTTTTTCATACCCTTGACAGTAATTCATTTTTCTGATATTATTTGTATGGATAAATATATCACTTATGAATTGGGTGGGGTTAGCGCAGTGAGAGTAAAAACAGCAATTTGTGCTACAGTTTTCATCTTTATCTTTTCTCTATCAGCAATTTGCAATGATGTAGAGATTAAGCTTATCTCTCCCATTGGTGCAGTTGCGAGGTCCGTTATCCCCGGTTGGGGGCAGTTCTATACTCACGATAAGCTTCAAGGGGTGGCTATCTTCTTATCCGTTGGCATTCTTGGCGGATTAGGGATACAAACAGATGCACAATACCGTGATTATTACTACAATAAATACAGACCCGCTGTATTTTCTGGTTCCAGCCAAGCCGCTTCCTATTTTAGCAAATCGAATGATTACTACAAGCTTAGTCGGTTTATGCTCTATACTGCCGCAGGTATCTGGGCTTATGGCATTATAGATGCTTACGTGGATGCCCATATATACAACGCCCGAAAACAATCAGAAACGATTAATGTAAACTCCGAGAGGCTTCAAACAATAAAATAAGGTTTAACTACCATAACTGAAGGCATAAAAATTATTTAATGCTTTCAAATTTTAGCAGAGGTGATTGGATTGTTTTGGAACAGCCTGATAACTGGTGTCGAGAAACGAGAGTTTCCTAAATCGCTCATCGGTTGGATTTCTGTTTTTTTATGTTATATAACGATCTCTATTTTACTCATTGGCTGTGGAGATGTGGAACCTGTAACTCCACCACCTCCTCCAGAAGTTGCTGAAATCAGCAGTGTTCTTAAGAACAGATGGAAGCTGGGTTATGAAACAGAGGATCTGGAACTATATATGTCTTCATTCTGGAAAGAAGGCTATTTTTACTGGTCTGATTATGGTACTGATGACCGAATAGATGATGATGTGAGTTTTGATAGCTGGGACAAAGAAAGGGATAGTGCGATCAAGGTTTTCAAAAACTATCGGAACATAGAGATCGAAATCTCAGAACCACCTGAAGTCAAGATACTTAACGAGGATAAGACAAAGGCAGAAGTTAGAAATCACTATAAAATACAATTATATGTTCCAGAGGGAACGTCCTTGCCTGGCGGTTATAGCGCATACTATGCCGAAGGAGATAACATATTTATCTTTGAACGCAAAGATAATGGAACTGGAAAAATAGAATGGCGGATCACTGAGTGGAGGCAGAACGAATATAGTCCACAAGAGATTGAGGCTGGTTGGAAGTCGTAAGTAACTTTTTGGTAATGTCTTACTTTTTATATATGGAATGTAATCCTTTTATATGAGTTTAAAACCCTTTGCCCAAACACCCGGTTACCTGCTAATTTTCTTTGTTTTTTTCTTTTGCTGTGCATCTACGGCTATTTCTGACGATAATAGGGGAGATCGGCAGGAGTATATCATAGGCTGTGGCGATCAACTTCTTATAACAGTTGTAGGGCATGAAGAGGAATTAACGGCTTCTGTCATAGTACGCCCAGACGGTATGATCTCTTATGACGTTATTGGTAATATCGAGGTAGCAGGATTGACTATTACCCAACTTTCTTCTGCCATCAGAGAAAGGCTTTTGAATTCGGGTTATTATAGCGATCCGAAGGTCACTGTTCGGCTCAAAGAATCACGTCAGGACATTTACGTTATAGGTGATGTGATAGAGCAGGGCATAAAGAAGCTTGTAAAGCCAGTGAATGTCATCCAAGCTCTCGCATTGGCGGGTGGTTACAAAGAATCTGCTGATCTCGCTAATGCCATGATCATAAGAAAAAAAGAGATCATCCCTGTCAATCTGGAGTTGCTAAAAAATCTCCCTTCAAACCAAGAATCCACAATCATTGAACTGTCAAAAGATAAATATCTACTAAAGATTGATGATGTGCTGATAATTCCTTCGGCTATCAAAGAAAGACAGATAAATGTCATTGGCCACGTTCAAAAGCCGGGTACATATCCTGTTAAATCTCTTATCAGTATTATTGAAGCCTTAGCACTTGCAGGGGGCGCTCTACAGGATACCGCTGATTTGAGGCACATTGTTATTATTACAGATAAAGACGTGAAAACAATTGACGCAACACGGTCATGGATAACTATTAACCATCAAACACAAATTTCTTCTGAGCAAATATCATCAGAGGATTCAGATAGCCCGTTTTTAGCTAACACAAAATTTATACAACCCGGTGATAGTGTGGTTGTGCCAGAAAAAGGAAAACTGAGTGTTCTTGGTGTTGTGGAAAAGCAGGGACAGATTGTTGTGGATGGCGAGATTACAATTATTGAGGTGCTGGCTTTAGCTGGTGTTAAAGAAGGTGCGAATTTAAAGGAAATTAGGGTTGTTAAGGCTTCGGGACAGGAAGTTACTATGGATGTTTCCAGATTGTGGAAGCAACCAAATCAATATTTGGGTGAGAAACTCGGTCCAGGAGATACTGTCATCGTTCCGGCGAAGTCTTTCAGGATAAACTGGAATGCTATTTCTGCGGTTGTAATGGTTTTCAGCACTCTATATGCTGTATTTAGGAAGTAATCTGAGTTTTCGGTCTAACACTAGAAGCTAAGAATTAATGAGGCTGTTCTGTGGAAAGAAACGAAGTTCATTTACGTGACTATCTGGCAGTTATCCGCAGGCATGGTTTCGTAATCATAATCAGTTTTCTTTTGATCTTTGGGTCTGCGCTGATAATAAGCCTGTATTTGCCGAGAATATATGAAGCAACTGCGACAATAGAAATTCAGCAGTCAACAGCGCCATCGGGTATATCAGGAATAATGCAGAACTTCATCTCTCGTGGTGTTGATCAGGTATCAATGGAGACAATCTGTAAGCGTTTTGTCAGCAACTCTGTATTAAACGAGACGATCCGTAATCTCAAAAAACGATCTTTGTATACGTACAGGGATTTGACCCCGGAGTTTTTGGCGCCCAGAATCAGTGCTAAGATAGTTCCAGACACAAAAATCATCGAAGTGAAGATCAAGATGAGAAGAGATGAGGGCGGGTCTCAGCGAGCGGCAAAGATCGCAAATGAGTTAATACAAGTGATTCAGGATCAGAGGGGTGAAAAGACTGATGCAGAGATAGTGCGTCGGCAAAATTTTATCAACGAAAAAATTAAGTCCATTGAGTCACAGATAGGTAACTCAGATCAGAATATCAAGAGTTTTTTGAAGAACAAAGGGAATACTATCGCATGGTCAGCCCGCGCTGATTATATATTCAACCGTATGGCGAATTTAACTGATCTCAAGGAAATGAATGAATCGCTTCTTTCTGCTGAACAGAAGATATATAACGAATTAAAAACAAGATTAAGTAAAGAACCCGAGTTTATTGAATATTCAAGGACACTGTCACAGGACGTGCTGTGGGAAAAATATAAGACTGATCTAGCGGATATAAACCTGAAGCTTATAGATGCTCGTGCCGAATTTGGTGATGGGTATTCGAGGGTCAAGGCATTGCAAGCTCAAGCTGAACAGATTAGTAATAAGATAAAAAGTTTGGCACAAGAGACTATGAAAGTGTCTGCAAAGACCGAATCTCGAAATCCCACGCATCAGACGTTACTGAACCAGCTTATAGAATCAGAGTTAAACCAGATCGTTTATTCTGCTCGTTGTGATGCGGCTGTTAAGTTGTTGAAGCAATTAAACCCCGAAAAAGAACAAATTCTTTCTGAAATGCCTCAGAATCAATATGAGCTAGATAAAATGAACCGTGAAGTTGGATATAAAATGGATGTATATAAGGATTTATTAACAAAAAAAGTTGAAGCTGAAATCATGGCGCTTGATAGCGTCGGTGATAACACGAGGATAAAGGGAGGAATTGAAGTAATAGACTTAGCACAGCCATCAAGTCGCCCGGTCAGCCCTAGAATCAAGTTTATCGTAACGATTGCTAGTATTGTAGGCTTCACTGTTGGTTTGGCTATGGCATTTCTGACGGAGTATATTGAAAAAGTATAATCCTTTGCCTTACACATAAAAATACCCCTATTTATGGTAAGACGATTATAGGGGTTAAAAAGTTTATCTAAAACAATAATTTTTAATTAAATTTTAAAATAGCACTTGACATGGCTATTCAAAAATGTTATCTTATGGAAAATGTCTTAGGAGAAAATCAAAACTGATTCCATCTTTTGTTCGGAATCGAAGTATATTCTTGTTTTTTAGTTAAGGAGTTTTTAACAAAGTATAATATTCGCTGACTGACGGCATGGGCGGATGTTGTCGGATCCAGCAGAATAAAGTCTGGGGTGATGTGGAGCTAGTTTTTTTGTCTTCATGTAAATCGCCGCCTTGTACAAAGGCTATGGGAGCAAAAGGCACAATATAAAATCAAGGCATTGAAGACCAGATCATTTGGTGTGAAAACGTTGTTGGTTGCGTGGTATTTCAAAGGAAGGGTGAATTTACGCAAAACTTAATTTCACACTAAGAGCGGAGAACCAGATAACCTAAAAACCTTATTCAGGCGGATGGTTTATGGGTTTGAGAGGAGGTCGTTCCCCTTAATTCTATTCAAGGAGGCTAAGCAATGAAGTTTTTACGAGCCTATTACTGGTCCTTTATTCTAGCGGTTGCCACTGCCGCATCGCTACTACTAAGTGGTTGCGCATCCATAAATACTGGAGGTCCTTCACAACCACTTCTACCTCAGCTTACCGCAGAGGAGAAGTTCTCTGACCGATTCCAGTTAGAAGAAGAACCATTCTTCTTCTATGACCTGTTTGGTAGAGAATTGCTCGAAGGAAATGAAGTTCAGCAGTACGTTGAAGAAAAGCAGTTCGATGCTGCCGGGAACCTTGTATTAGGTCGTACTGGGACGCTGGACAGTGTTCGATACGTCACCCAGTTAGACCGTACCGTGCTTACAGAGGATACTTACCGTGGACGACATACCGAATTCGCAATAGGTGACCATTTGACAATCAAAGACAAAACTCTGTGGCCTGTAAATTATATTATGCGCAAGACGGAGTTTGATGGATTCAGATGGGATTTGTCCTTCCAGCAGGGGAAGCATCTATTCAGTTTACTTAACTCACGTATATCTAACCCTGTATACTCAGCAGATGTTGGTGGTGGGCAAACTCTTGCTCCCACTATCGGTCGCCGAAACTCCGATGCGTTCCTTGAAAACAAGAGATTGGTCGGTTTCAGGGGGCAGGGCATGATCGGTGATATTCTTAGAGTTGGTTTTACTTATGTTAACCTGCATAAAGAGCATCCACAGCGTACAGATAACCCATGGACAGGAACTGTTCCAAATACCCCGCCCGAACAAATTGTATTGACCTTTAGAGATGACTCGCCAGAGGATTATATGAAAGAAATCGAGGCTAATGGCGCAAAGGTAGCATGGGTGAGATTCCATATCAAAACGTATGATCCAGAATCCAAGTCATGGAGTACCGTAGATGTCGAAAAAGGTCAGAGTGATTTCACCAGAACACTTATCCCTGAAGAGAATCCTTATAGCAAGGGTGGCGAATCAGATGGTGAATATTGGGCGGCAAATGGTTTTGACTCCTTCCAGTGCATGCTGGATTTGACTAAAGAAAATATTGATCCAAGAACCGTGCAGTCTTTAGTTATCGAGATGAAAGTCAAAGGTGACTACTGGATCGAGGTACTCGGCTTTAGTTCTAAAAATAAAGGAGCCGCTACAGACCCATGGCCCAAAACCGAAACAGGCGCTATTGAAATGCCTTACCGTGACGTTATAGAAGCACCCGGCAATGACCCCGATGAATTGAGTAAGCCCAAGATTGTAAGATACGAATATGGTGCAGCTCGTGGTGCATCTCTGTGGGGTGTAGATATAGAAGGAACTGTTCCTTTTATCGGTTATATCCAGGCACAGTATTCCCTTAACCCAAAATATAAACAGTATCCAACTATATCAAAGGATAAAATAGATTATTCTCAGAAAAAAGCTGATAACCCTGATGATCCAACCGCAAGAACGTTTTCTGAAGTGGACGGACACAGATTCGATTCGGAAAACACGGTTAAAAATGAAGGGGATAGTAGTTATTCGAATAGCACCGATAAGGCTTACTTCGTAAACCTGAAGCAGCGTTTCGGAAAGTTTTTCTTAGAAGAGTCCTACTTCCACGTTGACCCGGGTTGGACAACCTCGTACCCTGGATTTGGTGGTAACACTGACCGTGATGAAACCTACAAAATTCCAAGAACCTCTGAAAGCACGGATTCCACACCGTTTGATGGTGAGAACTATCAGCTCGTTGAAGACGATGATGACAATGATGACTTTCCTGATAGTGATGACTTCGATGGCGTTCTGCCACGAGCAGACGACCGAGATATGAACGGCGTTTTAGACTATCAGGAAGACTTCCTCATGTTTGAGGCTGATCCCCCGATATTTGAGCAAACCGAAGACCTTAATAATAACAGAGTTCTCGATAATATCGAAGATAACTATGACCCGGATTACAAATACGGTGCGGACATTAAAGGCTATCACTTGATCGGAAGCTATGACATTCTTGCCAATATGACAGCGAAACTTGGTTGGTTAAATGAGCATCAGGTCTCAAGCGCACGAAAGACCAATAGCAAATACGCCCAACTCAACTATGAACGTGATATTCCAGATTTTGGAACTCTATTGTTCCAGAACCGCTTGGTAAGAGTGCAGGATGATATTCCTGATTATGCTATCACCCTCCGAATAGGTGAAGTGGACCCCACAGAAGTCAGAGACGAACTTGACTTCTTCGATGCTATGTATAATACGACAACACTTCAACTCACTTATACTGGTGTACCCAGGCTGAAGCTAATAACTAAATACTTGCTCAGCTTTGAAAAGCACTATTCACCAAAGGATGAGGATAAAATCCGTAAGGATGATCTGTCAACTGAAATTGATGAAGCTATTGACTTCATGCTTCAAGACAAGCAGTTGCGCGCTAGTGGCGATTTGAGGGAATATCCATTCAACGGTCAAGACCCTGTCCTCGCTTTTGATCAGGCTAACTGGATCCCAAGAAGATACAAAGACGCAACTGTTAAATTCAATACTTTCATCTTCAAGACAAGTTATGAAATCCCGGTGGGTAAATTGCCGGTTATCAAAACAGTCGCTGAAAGTTTGACTCTAACCCCAATGTTCAAATGGATATTTGAAAGAAACTGGGATAGAAAATGGAGTGATCGCCCACTTGATCCAACCCAGGTATCACCAACAGATTACGAGAGCGAAGAATATCTTAGATTCAATCAGAACACTCGTGAAACTCTCGGTTTGATCAGACTCGATTATGTTTTCACTCCAAGCCTTAACATCCTTGGTGGATTCCAATACAGAAGGCTGATAAACCTGGATGAAAATTACAAGATTAAGCTCCTGAAACCTTGGGGTGCAGATGTGAGAACCCCGATCCAATGGAAAAACGCTAAAAAGACCAGGATCTGGGCGCTGCAAGCTATCAACCAGGGTGAATGGTTAGGATTCAACATACGTATTCTGGTAGGCTTCAAGAAGACGACCATTCTACCTACCATCCTATTTACAGGAGATAAGAGGCCGTCTACCACCAGCACGGAAACATTTGTCCGAGCTTTGATGGGATTCTAAAAGAAAGGGCATGGTGTTGAAAAATTACATGCCCATGCACCCTTTTTTCTCTCGATACCTTATAGATAGCTGTATGAAGTTCTGGCTTCATACAGCTATACAATAAAAATCTTCAGGTATTATTGATTATTTATTCATTTTAACAATCTGGATCGAAATATTGTTGTGCTAATGACAGTAAAATTATTTGTATAAGCGGATCTCGCATAAAAACAGGATTTTGAGTAAAGTATTAGCTTGATTAAGCTTCAGAAATATAAAGTATTTACAAGAGTTCAATGGCTGATTAGGTTATTAAACAAAAATGTTACGCAATTACTGATGTGGATATGTTATCTGCATTAAGTTTTGGGCGTACCTGGTTTTGAGGTGTTTATTTGCGTTTATGGGTTTAGTCTTTAATGTAGTAGCCGGTCCGAGACATCGTAAAACAGATGAAGGAAGACAAGTCTAAAATAGAGGATGTCGAAAATATTGATCTTTAATTATGTAATTTACTTCTGTCATTCTGAATATGGATTAGAAGCCCCTTCAACCGATCCGACAGCTTCGGAATGATATGTATGTTGAATGACATAATTTGAGATATGTCTCGTATCCTGTATCTTGATTTGTCTTTGGTTTTGCCTTGTCCCACGACGGAAGGGGATGTAGAAGAATGAAACTGAAGATTATAGCTATATTGGCTGGATTGTTTCTGATAGGTACGTTCTTCATGCCTGGAGGAAGCAGTATTAATGTTAAGAACATTTATGAAGAGGCTGAAAAAGCGTATGCAGAAAAAAAATACCAGGAAGCAATAGACAAATACAAACTGGCAATCGAAGAAGGTCAAAAATTCGGAGCCAATACAAAAGTCATAGACGAAGACTTCGATTCGCTTGCAAAATTCAAAATTGCTACAGCTTATTCCGAATTGGGTAAGCAACTGGGTGATTCAAGCAAATACGAAGAATCATTGAAGCTTTGCCCGGAGATATACGAAAAGACAAAGACAGCGAAAGTCAAAGAAGGAATTATATTCCTCTGGGGTGTCAATCTCTATGAGCTTGAAAGATACGAAGAGGCCGAACCAAAGTTCAGAGAGCTGGTAAATGACTATCCTGATAGCCGATTCCTTGAAAATGCTTATTATACTCTGGGAAGATTATACTATAAGTTGAAGCAGTTTGAATCATCCCGTGAAGCTTTCAGGATGGTTATGACACAGTATGTAAATAGTGATTATGTTGATGATGCGCAATACTTCATCGCTGACTGTTTCTTCCAGGAAGGGAACTACGATCAGGCGCACATGGAATTTGTGAAAGTTCAATCACAGGAGACTGAATTAATGGCTCAAGCCAGCTATTATGATGCGCGTTCATTGCTTCTTATGGGTAGAAATCAGGAATCACTAACTGCTTATGCGAAATTTGTCGGAAGTTACTCCGGTAACAGGTTCATGACCCCTGCTTACTTTGATATGGGTACAATTCACTCTAAATTGAAGGAATACGATGAAGCCACCAGAAACTATGAGCTGGCGATCCAGAACGCAAAGGATGACGTAACTAAAGGTCAAATCCAGTTTGAAATAGGTCAAAACTACTTTAGACAGGAAGACTATCAAGCGGCAATTAATGCCTATAAAAAGCTGATGGAAACCTATCCTAATGATGTTAACATTCCTGATGCTCGCTATTGGATAGCTGAAAGCTATTGGGCCCTGAAGGATTACCAGAATGGTTTGTTGGCATATAATGAAATTCTGGAAAAAGACCCACAGGGATCTTACGTAATTGATTCTGTATTCAGGATAGGGCAGTGCAACTACCAGTTAGGCAATAAAGAGATTGCCCTGGAATGGTATGATAAAGTTATAAACGACTACCCGGATTCTCCGACAGTTAAGGACGCTGTATACGAGAAACTTTGGGCTTTGGGTGATCTAAAGCGTTATGATGAGGTAGAGAAGGTCGGTAGAGACTACATAAACAAATATAAGAAAGACCCTACTTATGATGTAGCCGCCGCAGATACCCAGATGAGACTAGGTGATATCAAGTATGAAGCCGGTAATTATGCTTCGGCAGCAGATGAGTATCTTCTGGTAGTCTCCGATTACTCGGATTTACCAAAATTTGATACTTTCAAATCCAGATCGTTGCTGCAAACTGCTATCGCTTACTATACAATGGCTGAGAATTCTAACATGGACGAGGGAATGTTAAGAAAATCCGCTGATGTCTACGAGCAACTACTGAATACGTATGAGCGGAATTTCGATAAGGGAAAGAGAGAGTTCGAGGGTCGAGAAGGATACGTGACGATTGGTATTCTTAACCTCGGTGTGGCATATAATAACCTTAAGGAATACGATAAAGCTAATCAGGTATATAAAATGATACCCAAGACAAGCCCGGATTATGGCAAAGCCATGTATTTTAGAGGTAAGGCTTTGAGTGATGCTGGTAAGACTGATGAGGCGAATACACTTTATCGTGAAATGGTTAATGACAAAAGCCTGACTGAAGACTGGCGCTCACGTGCTGCAATAGAACTTGCTACAAACCTTATGAAAGCTGGACAGCATGAGGAGGCTCTTGCTGAGTATAAAAGGATAGTTACTGATTATTCTAAGAGTGAGTTTGTCTCTACCGCAATATATTACGTTGGCTCCTCTTATTATGATCTTGAGCCAAAGACTCCTGAGAATATGAATAATGCTATAGCGGCGTTCCAGCAGGTAATTGATAATTTTTCTGGATCCGATACCGCTCCGTGGGCGTATGTGGGAATGATGGCTGCTTATGATCAGCTTAACTCTTATGATAAGATCGTAAGTCTTGCTAATGAAATGGAATCCAAATACACTGACAGCAAGATTCCCCGTGTTAATGAAGCTCTTGATATGGCAAGAAGGCGAAAAGTTGATGCCATGCAGAAGCTAGAAACCAGTGCGACAGCGGATGCACTGGTTCCTGAGTTGAGGAAGATTGTGGCAAATCCGGTAGGTGATGAAGAAGGGAAATCCGCCGCTCAGATGAGAATTGCAATGCTTCTGTTTGGAGAAAAACGATATGCCGAAGCCATAACAGAATACGAGATACTGTTGACGAAATTCCCCGGCAAATATTCAGGAGCGGCATATTACCAGATAGCCGCATCTGCCTACTGGTTGGATGATCCCGCAAAAGCCATCGAAAATGCAAAGAAAGGTCTGGAAGTTCCTGATCTTACACAGGAAATTAAAACTGGATTGTATTATACGATGGGGTTAGCTTATAGTAAGGTTCAGAATGCTGCTGAAGAAATGACAGCAATGGAGCAGGCTGTTCAATCTGCCGAGGGTGCAACCAGCGATAACGTAAAACAAATGGCTCTTGCGGCACGCAGAGAACTGGCGAAAATTTATGCAGATATGAAGCAATACGATAATGCTGAAAAGCAATACGTTTATCTGGGTGAGAATCTTGCTACTCCTGCCGAAAAGGCGGATTCGTTCTTCTGGTTGGCAAGGATGTATGAAGAGGCTCAAAATTACCAGAAAGCCATAGAAGCTTATGACAAAGTTGAGGAAGTCAATGGATCCGATCTCCTTACGGCACAATCACTCTATTTTGAGGGTGTGTTATATACAAACTCAGTTAAAAATGAGGAAAAGGCACTGGCGGCTTTCAATGAGTTGAGTAGCAAATTCTCTTCAGACGAAGACACTAACGTTAAACAGATGGTTTCGGATGCTAACATCAGAATACCAGACCTTTTGGTAAGTCTTGGAAAGTTCGATGATGCCCTTACTGGAGCTAAAAAAGCAAGAGAAATAGCGTTAGCCAGTGGTACGAAGAATGACAAGATAAATACACAATATCAGGTAGCGAACTTGTTAGGTCAGCAAGCTGATAGATTGGCAAAGGCTGGCAAGTCTAATCAAGCAGCGTCTAAAGAGGCGGCTGATGAGTTCGTTAAGGTAGCTGATATTGCGAAGCCAATAAATGAGCTTTCCGATGATATGAAGCTTATAGTATCCACTTCTCTATACAATGCAGTTTATCTTTTCTATAACCTTGGCGGATACGATAACTTTGCATCTTCTGCAAAATATGCCGGGCAGTTTATAGATAACTTCCCGAAGAGTGAATACTATTCCGGTGTTCTCCAGCTTCTTGCCTATACAACTTATGAAATGGCAAGGCTGAAAGCTGATCTGAATGGATTTGAGATATCCGCTCAGCATTTTCTTAGATTTGCTAAGGAATTCTCGTCTAACAAAGATGCCCCATCAGCGCAGTTTTCTGCTGGTGATGCTTACTTCACCGTTGGTGGTGGATACCAGGTTGACAAACAAAAAGCTAAATCGGCTGATGCTTATCGTAAAGCAATTGCCGCTTATAGAGGCCTTGTTGATAGGTTCCCCGGTAATGAGCATGTTCCCGAAGCTCTTTATGATATAGCTTCCAGTTACGCATATATATCAGACTTGTTATCCGATCCCAGAGAAATGGATAACATGAATAATACGTATAAGGAACTAGCTGATAAATTCCCCAGAAGCAAATACGCCGCTGTTGCATTTGAGGCTGTTGGAAACAATTATTACAACCAGGCTACTTCACCGGGCTTGAACGACAAACAGGAGACTGATCTATTCAAGCAGGCGTTAAGATATTATAGACAGGGACTTCAGGTTCCGGAAATTGAGCCCAAAACGAAACAATCCCTGGAGAATTATGTCAAAGAGACAGAGGAAATACTTGCTCAAAAACCGTATCAAACGGCTTTGCAGTTAGTGCCCACCGAAGGTACTGATCCTGCACAAAAGAAGCAAAATGCTCCCAGGGCAATTCCGATCCTGAACGAAATAATTAGCACCTATCCAAACACCGATATTGCTGACCTTTCTTACGTTCAGCTTGGGCTTTGCTATGAAGCTCTTGAACAATGGGATAATGCAGTGAATGCTTATGGAAAGTTACTAAAGAAATACACAGATTCAAAAGGTAATCCTATAGTACCTTATACAGATAATGTTGTTTCTGCTGTGGAGTTTGCTAAGGCTAGAAGGACGCAGATCATGGCTTTCCAGGCGTCTATGAGGGCAGCCCAGCAGAGCGGGCGATAGTTGTTTAGTTTTATTGTGAAGGGTGTCTGAGTGGTTTTCTCGCTAAATAACTTATAGTTTAGAATTGGCGAAAAGCATGTAGTGGAAGGCTTTAAACTTCTAGTTGATATGGATTTACCGAGAGAACCATTAAGCGATGCCCTCATGTTGTGTGTTATACGGTTCTAGAACGACGTTTCGCTTTAGTTATGAAAATTCTGGAACTGTGTCTTAGTTCACAAAGGAGGTTCTTCGTAAGCTGATATTAAGGGTGCGAAAAAAGGGATTATATCCTTATTCCGTGACTGTTGCTTGGGCAGTTTGGATCTGCTCGAAACAGGTAAAGTAAATTGAGGTAAAGATTTTTACCAGTTTATCTTTTCCGCGTTTATCTTGGTTCTTCAACTATGCTTAATTAAGTAAGGAGGAAGCAGATGAAGAAGATTGGTTTTGGTGTGATTGCCAGCTTGATCTTGGTTATGTGCCTTTACGTTATTGCACAGGAAACACCTCCACCGGCTGCAGATACAGGTATGCCTGCTCTGGGTGCGCCTATCCTGGGTGTTGGAGGTGCTCCAAGTATGGGTCTTATTAAAGGTAAAGTTACTGATACTATAACACCGAGAGCAAATAACCTTGAAGGTGCCGAAGTGTTAGTAGAAAGCGAATTGCTTTTAGCCGCAGAAGGTGGAAAACGAACTGAAACGAGTGATTCAGCAGGAAATTATGAGGTTGCGAACCTCCCCCCTGGCGAATACGCTGTAACCGTAACAAAGAAAGAATACGATAGTAATACCGACTATGTTACAGTTACACCCGGTGGTGAAGCATTCCACGATGTCAGGCTGTATAAGACTGACACGGTTATGAGTTACTTCTGGAAAACGGGACCTGTCCGATGGCCGTTGTTACTTTGTTCCATCGTTGGTCTTACCTATGTAATTGAGCGTGCCTTCTCGCTTTATAAGCTGAGACCGAAAATTAAGGTTGAACAGCTTGTACAACGGATAACTGATTCTCTTCGTGCTGGTAACGTTATGGAAGCAGTTTCTATCTGTGAGGAGGCTGGAGGTCCGCTTGCAAACGTAGTTAAAGCGGGTCTGCTGCGTTATAGTCAGCGAGTCATCGAAGAAAAGGCAGTTACAAAAGATGATATTACAGAAGCTGTAAGCGAAGCAGCGATGATAGAACTGCCAATGTTTGAAAGAAACATGGTTGTTTTGGCTACTGTTTATCAGGTTTCTCCGATGTTTGGTCTGTTCGGAACTGTTACAGGTATGGTTCGTTCGTTTACCGTTATCGCATTGAAGGGAAACGGAGACCCACAACTGTTGGCTGGTGGTATTTCAGAAGCTCTGTTGACCACCGTTATTGGTCTGGCTATCGCAATCCCGACTATGATCATCTATCAGTATTTCATGAGTGTTATAGATAGGCAGGTTCTGGAAATTCAGCAGGTTTCTACAGACATTGTAAACACATTGGTAATAGAAAGACCAAGCCAAAAGTAATTCATTTTGATCTATATTGAGTATGAAGGAGTTTAGCTGTTATTATATGGAGAGAATTCCTTCTGCCTTGTAGATCCTAATTTCATTGTCCTTGAAGCATGAATCTCAAAAGTTTTCATGGCTCTTCCGGTTACTGTTGAAGAGCCATGTAACTTTTGTCTCGGATAGACTTTTATAGACAATAATGAAAGGAGAAGGTAAAGTGGGCGCAAAAAAGGGCAAATCAAATAAATCTCAACTTCTTGTTGCGATTATTGTTATTGTCGTCATTGTAGCTTTTGTCGTCTACTCTTATGTTTTTGGACGTGGTTATTTTAAAAGTCCTTGATGCTAGAAATATTGAGAGATTCAGTTTTAAACTGCCAATAATTGCTTTTTTTATTCCTGACAGAACGTGTGATTGTTAATATGGTAGTTTGGATCTGAATTAGTCTCTATGAAAATAAATACATTAGGAATACCAATTAGGAGGTGATCCTTTTGAAAGACCCAAGAAGAAAAAGATCGCAGGACCAGATCAACATGACCCCGATGATCGACTGCGTCTTCTTGCTCTTGATCTTCTTTATGGTTGCCACTTCTTTCGCTCCAATACCTGGCATCCGAGTTAAGTTACCACCACCCGGTTTACCTCAGCAAAGTACATCGGAAAAAAACCTTGTATTGAGGATCAGCGATCCTGAACCAGGTGAATCCATTGGTATTATGGTGCTTAACGATAACATTGTATCTATGGATAGGCTTCTGCCCATATTCCAGGGAGCTACTCTAAAGCAGAAAGATATGATGATTATTCAGTCAGGCAGGAGTGTTTTACACGAGCAGATTGTGCAGGTTATGGACCTTGCCAAACGTTCTGACATTAAGAAGATCGGATTTGCTATGGTGGCGAGAGAAAGTATGTAAGGAGGTGGCTTAGTTGGAATATCGAAAACCGAAGAGAAGTGCTATGGAGTTCATGATGGCACCCATGATTGACGCAACCTTCTTGCTGTTAATTTTCTTCATGGTTGCATCACAGACCAGAGTACCACCAAGGTTCCCTGTGGAGTTGCCAGATTCTTTGACCAGACATGCCTTTCCGATGAAAAGATTTAGTCTCTTCATCGGCCGTGAAGGGTTTATGTCAATTGATGATCAAATGATAACGACCTACGATGACCTTGAAGAGTTTCTTTACAAAAACAAGAAAAATATCGACACTCTAATCATTAAGGCAGATAAACTTACTTTGCATGGTTACGTCATTGACGCCATGGAACGTGCAAAACGCGCAGGCATAGAGGAACTTGCCATCGGAGTTAAAGAACAAGGTGGCGGAATCAATATAGAATAGTTTTGGTTGGCCACTCGTACCTTTTTGGATGGAGTGGTCAACTAGCCTTACCTTATTTACCATCCGTCAAACCCCTTCAGAGAAGTATTTTGTCAATTCTGTCAACGTTTATGTTGCATTGCTTCCTCAAAAATGATATAATAAAGTTTATGTCCTGAGACTCTCTTTAAACAAAATAAACAGAACAGGTCCGTTGTTCTGGATACTTGAAGTTTGTTCTTTTTAAGTCTGTTAATACATGGAGGTTAAACAAAATTATGGCAACTACTATTGTTATGCCTCAACTCGCATCCACTATGGAGAGCGGAACTATTGTCAAATGGCTAAAACAAGTAGGTGATGAGGTTGTCGAAGGAGAGCCGATCATAGAAATCACAACGGACAAAGTTGACGTTGAAGTTGAATCACCTGCATCTGGTGTCTTGCTAAAGACCCTTGTAAACGAAGGCGATGAAGTTCCTGTCAAAGAACCTGTTGGGCTTATCGGGAGTTCCGGAGAAACACTCGGTGACATCCCTGAAAAAGCTGTACCCAAAGTGGAAGAAAAAGCAGTTGAGCAAAAAATAGCTACCAAACCTACTGGCAGAATATTTGCTTCACCTAGAGCAAAAAGATTAGCAAAGGAATCCAATCTAAATGTAGCTGATCTCATCGGAACCGGACCAAATGGCAGAATCATTGGTCGTGACGTTGTGAATTTCGCCCGGGAAGGTAAAAAGCCTGCTGTTGAAACTAAACCAATAGTCGGACAGGTCGTAAAGTTTTCATCCATACAAAAAAAAGTAGCCGAACGCCTGACGATGAGTTATCGTACTGCACCACACATTGATCTTCTGATTGACGTAAATTGTGAAAAAATGATCGCTCTTCGCACTTATCTCAGATCACAGGGATGTAATGCGTCATATAATGATATTCTTGCAAAATATACCGCTATCATACTCAGGCAGTTTCCCAAATTCAATGCGACTTATGCAGATGATGGAATTCATCTGTTAGAGGACGTTAATATAGGTATAGCTGTTGCTGTTGGAGAAGATTTGATCGTTCCTGTTGTCAAGAACGTGGATAAGAAAAACATAAAAGAGATTGCCATGGAAAGTGCCAGACTCATATCAGTCGCTAGAGACAAAAAACTGACCCTTAATGATTTATCAGGTGGTACATTAACGATAACAAATCTAGGTATGTATGGGATCAGATCATTCAAGGCGATTATTAATCCACCGCAGGTAGCTATATTGGCAGTAGGAACTATTGAACCGAGGGCTATCGTAATACCGGGGCAGATCATTGCCCAACATACGATGACTCTAAGCCTGTCTATTGACCATAGAGTTGTTAATGGCGCGCAGGGTGGAGAATTCATTGCACGATTAAGAGAGCTTCTGGAAACAGCATCATTAGATTTATTGATGAATAGACCAACAGGTCTGTAATATGTGGGAGGAAATTTCTGAATGGTTAAGCAAATTGATGTTAAAGCAGACTTCCACCCTGATTTCATAGAGAGAGAAGTCAAGATACCCGTATTCCAGTATAAAAAGACTATTGAAGATGAGCTTAAAGATAGCAGCATTACGCCTGAGTTCTGCCTTGATCTCCTTGAGAGCATGCTTCTTATCAGGAACCTTGAGGAGATGATAGTTGAACTCAAAGACAACAAAGGTAGATATGGCGCCCTAAGACAATTTATATACGTCGGTGCATCGCACGTATCCATAGGTCAGGAAGCCATCTCTACTGGTGCGATAGCAGGTATCAATCCTACTGACTACATAACCAGCACGCACAGAGGACACGGCGACAGTCTTGCAAAAGGTTACTTTGCTATTAAAAACATGACTAACGAAGAGTTGCTCAAACGCTTTGAGGAGCATCCGCAGATGTGCGAGCATCTTGGAATCGAAACCAGTGGTAAAAACAGAGAGCAACTCCTTGACGAAGCGATAAAAATGCACTTATATCGAGCGATAGCTGAACTTTTTGGCGGAGAGGATGGCTATTGCAAGGGCAGAGGCGGTGGGATGCACATTGCGGATTTCAGTGTCGGTCATCTCGGCGCCAATGCAATTGTCGGTGGCAGTATGGGAATGGCTGTCGGCGCCGCTCTGTCGTCCAGATACCTTGAAAATGGCAAAATAGTTCTCTGTTTTGCTGGAGATGGCGCATATAATAACGGTATTGCTCACGAATCAATGAATTTCGCATCTATGGATCAGTTTGCTAACGGGCTTATGTCGAAAAAGTTTGGTATGCCTATTATATTCGGTATTGTCAATAATCAATACGGCATGACCGGGCAGCAGCGCGGAGAGGTGACTGGTATGGAATACCTCGCTGAACGTGGTCTTGGCTACAACGAAGTTGGTATGCACGCTGAGGTAGTAAAGGGTATGGACGTTCTTGCTGTTATGGATGCTACTAAAAGAGCGGCAGAGATGGTAAGGAACGGTGAAGGTCCTATACTGCTGGAATACTGGGGATGCAGGTTCAAAGGCCATTCCTTAAGCGATCCGACGACAGCATATCGCTCCGATGATGAATTCAAATCGTGGTTCTGCGTTGATCCTATACTCGCATTCCCGCAGCAGCTTATCAAAGCTGGTGTCATCACCGAAGATCAGTTCCTTGAGATGAAGCAGAAAGCAAGACAGCGTAACGAGGATATGGCACTCAAAGCATCGCAGGGATTGATGCCAGAACCCAAAGATATATTTTTTGGGCTTCACAGTGATACAAACTCCAATGTAGTTCCACCAGAATACCAGAAAGTCACGACTCTTAAAGAATACAAGCCTTTTGAACGCAAAGATGGCAAAATTTTATACAGAGAAGCAGTCATTGAGGCTTTAGTCGAGGAGATGCTTCGTGACAACAGGGTACTTTTGTATGGGGAAGATATTGCTGAATACGGTGGTGCATTTGGTGCAACAAAGGGGATAATTGATATATTTGGCAGGGACAGAGTTTTCAACACACCGATCTCTGAAGCCGCAATCATTGGCACAGGTGTAGGCGCATCAATAACCGGCTGTCGTCCTGTCGTTGAGATAATGTATATTGACTTTATCCTGCAAACCATGTGCCAGACAGGCAATCAGGCGGCTAAATGGAAGTATATGTCAGGTGGACAGCCAACCTTGCCGCTTACAATAAGAACAACTGTCGGAGGTGGAAAAGGCTATGCAGGACAACATTCTCAAAGCCTTGAAGCCATAGTCGCTCAGTTCCCCGGATTGAAGGTTATAATGCCGTCAACTGCTTATGATGCAAAGGGTTTACTGAAGTCTGCTATCAGGGAAGATAACCCGATAATGTTTATCGAGCATCAGAACCTTTACGGTGAGGCTTCTGGAGCATCAGTCGTCCCATTGGAAGATTATCTGATCCCCATCGGTAAAGCGGACATCAAGAGGAAAGTTGATAATCCCAAAGAAGGGCAATGCGCAACGGTCATAGCTTATGGATACATGGTTCCTATTGCTATGAGTGCGGCAAACAAGCTGGCAGAGGAAGGTATTGAAGTTGAGGTTGTTGATCCCCGAACACTACGCCCGCTGGATATTGACACCATTACAGAGTCAGTGAAGAAAACGGGTCGTGCGGTAGTCGTACATCAGGCGTGTGAGTTTATGGGATTCGGCGCAGAAATTGTCGCTCAGTTACAGCAAACCGCATTTGACTATCTCGATGCACCGATCTTGAGAGTTTGCGCACCAGATACCCCTCCACCTTCATCACAGGTACTTGAGAAGGCTTTCCTCCCCAACGACGCCAGAGTCATCGCCGCAGTGAAGGAACTAATATAAACACGACATGGGACAGGCACGTAAGTCTGTCCTTACAAAATATTGGCTTTACAAAAGTAGGGGAGAACCTGTGTGTTCTCCCCTTTTGCTAATGCGAGGTGATAATTTTGATAGTATCAGCAAGAGCAATTTATAAAGATGGACGATTTATTTTTCATAATTCAGACGAAGTTCCAGAAGATGGGACAGAGGTTGTCATTAATTTTGTAAAACCTCAAAAGAAAATTACTGAGTCGCTAAGAGGGAGTTGGGCGAAATATTTTCCAAAGGATTTTGATATTAACGAGGATTTAAGACAGATACGAACAGAATGGGAGAAAGAAATAGATGAGCTATTTGATGAATGAGAGCTATGTAATTGATACTCATGCGATTTATTTTTACTTAACTGAAACTGGTAAGATAAGAGCAAGTGTAGATGATATTTTTAATCGCTTTGACAATAATAATGTAACGTTCATCATTCCATGGATTGTTATCGCAGAACTATATTGGCTTGTCAAAAAACGTTCTCCAGAAATGAATTTCAATGCTGAATTTCAGAAGCTCTATGATCATCCCAATACTGTATTTATTGGATTGGATGCCCAACAAATTTTAAACCTCTCAAGGTTTGAAAAAGTTACAGAAATGCACGATCGGATTATCGTTGGGGTTGCTCATAAACTTAACATTCCCTTGATAACGAAAGATCAAAACATCATAGAAAGTGGATATGTTACAACGATCTGGAATTAGAGATTATAAACCATGATGATAAGTGATAAAAACAAAAAAGTAATCAATGTTCATTTTGCCTTTGAACGACAGAAAAATGAACCTAGCATAATCGAATTTGCAAACAATGGCTGGCTCATCCATCCGGGAGGACACTTTCAGGGGATTCAAAGAATGGACGTTTCTGATTCCACCTACTTTCTCATTACCGGAAGTTCAGAAGATGAAGCCTATTTTATTGTTGTTGGAAAACCATCAGACCGTTATGAGATAATACAAAAGAAAGTGATCAGCAAAAATCCATATAGACATGCCGGCGGTATTCAGGTGATTGGCAATTACCTTGTAGTAGGCATAGAGGATAATCGAAAACAGGATATATCTCAGGTGCTTATATTTGATGTAAAGGAACCAGATAAGCCCATTGGAGAACCTATATTAGCGATTCAGCGTAAAGGAAAGAAAAAGCTTGCCACAGCGGGGGCTGTCGCTGTGACGAAAATAGGGGGATTGTCAATAGTTTTGTGTAAGTTCCCAATCCGCCTTGTTTATATATATCTACTTACCCTTTCTCCGAAGTGAATTGAAAGCTCTGCTAATATCCTGTTCCAGTTAGATAGCCTCATTGTCCATTTCTTACTGACTTCTATACTGGAAAGATAAAGCATCTTCATCACTGAAATATCATCAGGAAACTGGCTCTTACTCCTTGTCACCTTACGAAACTGACTATGAACGCTCTCTATGGCATTGGTTGTGTATATCAGTTTCCTGAGCTCTTCTGTGAATCGAAACATTGTGGATATTCTATCCCAATCCCGATTCCATACTCTTAATGCTAATGGATACTCCTTGCCCCACTTGGATTCAAAATCATCAAGATATTTCAATGCCGATTCCTCTGTGGGTGCTTTGTATAT
>Ga0315274_10002249_pt1 | contig 29249 bp, 19 predicted proteins | sample YL17G02_20_MG_FD_203700 | JGI IMG/M metagenome (GOLD analysis project Ga0315274, IMG submission 203700) | Sediment microbial communities from Yellowstone Lake, YNP, Wyoming, USA - YL17G02_20 | ecosystem: Environmental > Aquatic > Freshwater > Lake > Sediment | place: USA: Wyoming | collected...
TCCGGTTCTATCAGGCGTCCTCGAGTGAGATGTTCGGGTACGTGCAACAGACGCCGCAAAACGAGTCAACGCCGTTCTACCCGCGCAGTCCTTACGGCGTCGCGAAACTCTACGGTCATTGGATAACCGTGAACTACCGCGAGAGCTACGGCATCTTCGCAGTGTCGGGCATTCTCTTCAACCACGAATCGCCGCGCCGCGGGCTCGAGTTCGTAACGCGTAAGGTTACGAACGCCGTCGCACGCATCAAGATGGGAGTGCAGAAGGAACTGCGCCTGGGAAATCTCGACGCGAAACGCGACTGGGGCTACGCAAAGGACTACGTTCGCGCGATGTGGATGATGCTTCAGCAGGAGACGCCGGAGGACTATGTGGTCTCGAGCGACCGCGCGCACACGGTCCGGGACATGTGCGAGGTCGCGTTCTCGCACGCGGGACTCGATTGGCGCGATCATGTGATCGAGGCCCAGGAGTTCTTCCGTCCGGCGGAAGTGCACGCCCTGTTGGGGGATTCGACGAAGGCGCGGACGAAGCTCGGCTGGGAGCCCGAAGTCTCGTTTGAGGACCTTATTCGGCTGATGGTGGACTCGGACGTCGATCGCGTCAAGAGACAACTCAAGACCGGCGGGGCGGCATGATGGGACCTACCACGGGGCGAGCTTTGGTTACGGGCGCGGCTGGATTCGTCGGCACGGTCCTCACGCGTTTTCTCCGCGAGCGCGGGTGGGCCGTTGTTTGCACCGACCAAGGGGCGCCGGAAAGGCAAGTGGACTGGTTTGCCTGCAACATCGGCGATGCCGACCAAGTCGATGAGATGGTGGCTTGGGCAGGTCCTGTAACACACGTGTTTCACCTTGCCGCCTTGACATTCGCCCCCGAGGCAAGTCGCGATCCGTCCAGGGCGTTCGGGACGAATCTACAGGGGACCGTGTATCTGGCGAAAGCGGTGGCGTGCCATGCGGCGGCGGCCCGCTTGGTTTACGTTAGCACCTCGGAGGTCTACGGCCCGCCGCAATTCCTTCCGATAACAGAGGCTCATCCTCTTGAGCCGGGCAACCCTTACGCAATCTCGAAGGCGGCGGCGGACCAGTACTGCGCGTATCTATCGCATACCGGTATGGACGTCGTTCGGGTGCGCCCGTTCAACCACAGCGGCCCCGGACAGACAGACCGGTTCGTGTTGTCCAGCTTCGCCCGCCAAATCGCGCGGATCGAGGCCGGCAAGCGCCCCGCCGTGCTGAACGTGGGAAACATCGAGACCTCCCGAGACTTTACTCATGTGAACGACGTTGTCCGGGCATACGAGCAGCTTGCGATGAGCGGCCGGTCCGGGGAGGCATATAACGTGTGCTCCGGGCGTCCCGTTCTCATCCGAGACGCTCTCGACGGGCTCCTCGCTCTTTCGACTTCGAAGATCCGCATCGAACCCGATCCGGAGCGTCTCAGGATTGTGGACATCCAATCCTCCTGGGGTTCGTATGAGAAGCTTGCGGCGGATACCGCCTGGCGTCCGGAGGTTTCCTTTCAAGAGCTTCTTGCGGATCTCCTTGGCTACTGGCGCAAACGGGAGGCTCCGTGAAGGTGGAAACGGTTCCCAGGAAACCGCATCTGGAAAACAAGCGGCGGTCATGATAGGGTCATGCCAGCACAAGGACAGTAACCTTCTTACCTTGAACAAGGCCATGTGGCGGTTTGTGCAATTGACCGATATCCACCTCGCGAGCATGGTCGACGGGGAATGGAATAACCGTTTCCTCTGCACCATGATGCCCGACATCATAAGCTGCCTTCGGCGCGATTTGGCAAGGCTCAATCCTGATTTCATGCTCGTGACGGGCGACATTGCGAGCCAGCACACCCGGGATGCCGTTTTTGCCGCGCGGGACCTCTTGGACTCGTTAGGCGTTCCATACTACCCGGCGGGCGGCAACCATGATTTTCTCGTCCGGGATTCCCGCAAGTGGTTTCTCGAAGCTTACGCGAGCCGTCTTCCTGAGGAGGACACCGTTTACTCATTTACACACAAAGGACTTCATTTCTGCGTGCTGGACCCCTGGTGGAAATGGCGGGACAACTCTCTGTGTCCTTTCAGCGACAAGTCCATCGTCGACATTATGGATGTCTCGGTCCGGGGGGCGCGCTGGGCCCTGCCCCCTCATCAGTTTGGCTGGCTCGAAGACGACCTCTCCGAGTACGCCGACCTCCCGACGGTCATTGCGGTCCATTACCCTCTCGTCCCGGTTCCCAAACGCATGCGCCGGCCCGGTTTCAAAGACGCCGGGCATCTCGACAACGGCAATATGGTTCTTCGACTGTTGGCGCGGCACCCGCAAGTGAAGGCCGTGTTCTCGGGACACATGCATATGCATTTCATCGAGCGCCGCGACGGCATAGCCCACGTGGTCACGGGTTCGATGCCTGAGTTCCCTTGCGAGTATCGCGACGTCCGCGTTTACGACGACCGCATCGAGGTTCACACATGCGGGTTAAGCGATGGAACGTTCGCAACACGGTCCCTTATCGACGCCAACGACTGGACGGCGGGGGAATCCCAAGACCGGACCGCAAGCGTTCCCCTCATTGAGGATCGAGGTTAGAGCAAGATAGGCGAACGGAACCCCGGCTACGCAAGCGTAACAACCTCCGACCTTTCTTCCTCTAGTCTCTTCTCCTCTAGCATCTGCTCGATCACGATCATTGCCAATCTCTGCAAATCCTGGCAAGTCTGCGGCACGTGATGCAATGGCTGGCATGGAGCCGTGACAGCCCGAACAGAGCTCAGCGCTGACGGGGGCCATAGACTCGGCCAATGCGAGCAAATCTGTAGCGCTCATTCCGGATGTAACGAGCACATGGACTGTTACGGCAAACTCATATCTGAGCGGACCGATACCAATTCGCATTCAAATGGGTATCAGAATCACGGTGTGCCTGGGAGGGCGAACCTCCCGGTGAGCCGTATTCAGACGCGTTGCCGCGGCTCGGTAGGAGCCTCGCCCTCCCAGAATGTATCCGTTTGAAGGCAACTCGGTATGAGACACCAGTTCGTTGGTCCGGCCCGGGCTATTTTGTTGAAAGAATTATTTACGGCCGATATAATTCGTATATAGAAGTATTCGTCAGACGAAATAAACTGAGATTGAACGATGGCGGATGACGTTGAGAAGAGGGAACTGGCGCGTGTAATCAGCAAGACGGAACACCTGTTGCATCATCAGCATATGAAGCGCATGTTTGCCGAGGTGGCCCCGGATTCGATGCCCGTACTCACACCGCAGCAGGTTCACATGCTCATGACGGTTCGGGAACACGGCCAAATGACCATTAAGCAACTGACTCACGCCCTGCACGTCAAAGCTCCTGCGGTCTCCACGATGGTGGAACGGCTGGTGGAGATGGGAATCCTCACGCGCAAGGACAACCCAGCCGATCGGCGGGAAGTGCTTGTCCGGGTCTCGCCGAGAGACGAATCACAGATTCAGGAAATGGAACGGCGCCACCTTCAACTCACCATGGAACTGTTCGACAAGATTGGGATGAAGTACGCGCGGGTTTGGGCTGACCTTTGCAGGCGCATACAGCAAGTTTTGGCCGAGGAAGACACCTCATGAAGCGGTGGCCAGGTTTGGGTGATCTGGAAGGTCTTGTGAACTTCTTGAGTGTTCTGGATGCCAAGCGCTCTCTGTTTCCCGCCGAGGACCAGTTCATCCAGAGCAAGGCTACTATCCTGACGGGACTGGTTTCGTTGTATAAAGCTTTGGGAGACGATCGGGAAGCCCGCATTGTTTCCGTCGCGCTAGTCGCACAGGAATCGAACGCAAATAGATTGAGGACACATGATAACTAGTCCAAACACTGAACAGATGACGGATATCGCCAAGACTCTTGGCATTGACAAAGCCGGCTCGCGGATGCCGCGTCTGAGACGTTGGTTAATGTGGAGCGTGGCCGTCGCGGCAGTATCGGTCGCGGCGATGCTCTGGCTTACGCGGAGCAAGACCGACTCGGTGCAGTACGAGACACAGCCAGTGCGGCGGGGCGGCTTGGTCGTGACAGTGAGTGCCACGGGCACCCTCGAGCCGATTAAACAAGTGGACGTCGGCATTGAAGTGTCCGGGACGATCAAGTCCGTCGAAGTGGACTACAACGACCACGTGGAAGTGGGCCAGGTTCTGGCGCGGCTCGACACCTCGAAGCTCGAAGCGCAGGCCTTGCAGTCCAGTTCCGCACTCGATGCCGCGCGCGCCAGATTGCTTCAGGCGCAAGCCACAGTGCAGGAGACCGAGGCGCAGATGGCTCGGTTAGACGAGGTCCGCAAGCTAAGCAACGGCAAAATGCCCTCGCAAAGCGAGTTTGACACGCAAAAAGCCACTCAGGCTCGCGCTCGGGCCGATGAAGCTAGCGCGAAGGCGGCCGTGGCGCAGGCGCAAGCAACGCTCGACGCCAATCGGTCCGATCTGACCAAGGCTGTGCTTCACTCACCTATCAACGGCGTCGTGCTCAAACGCGCGGTTGAGCCGGGCCAGACGGTGGCCGCCATGTTCCAGTCGCCCGTGCTTTTCACGCTGGCGGAGGACTTGTCTCAGATGCAACTCATGGTGGACGTTGACGAGGCGGACGTGGGCCAGGTGCGCGCAGACCAGGAGGCCACCTTCACAGTGGACGCTTATCCGGACCAGGTATTCCCTGCGCGCACGACCCAGGTGCGTTATGGCTCTCAGACCGTCGAAGGCGTCGTAACTTACAAAGCCGTGCTGAAGGTGGACAATTCCGGTCTCACCCTGCGGCCAGGAATGACTGCGGCCGCCCTGCTCACGGTTGACAAGCGGGAAAACGCGCTGCTGATTCCCAATGCGGCGTTGCGTTTCACCCCGCCTCAGACGCAACCGAAGGAAAAGTCCGGCGGGGGCAGCCTGCTGTTCTCAATTCTGCCGCATCCGCCCCGGCCAGAGTCCGCGCCGCGCGAAGAACCCAATGCTAAAAGCAAGGACCAGCAGGTATGGGTCCTTCGTGAGGGGCAACTGACGGCAATCCCCATTACCAAAGGGTTGAGCGATGGAAAGATGACGGAAGTGACTAGCGGCGCGCTTGAACCCGGAATGGAATTGGTCACCGACATTGCAACGGCCAAGTGATGGACCCCAACGACACAAACAGAAAAGCTGATCAGCCCCTCATTGAACTGGCTGGCGTGACCAAGGTCTATGGGACCGGCACCGCCACCATGGAAGCGCTGCGCGGAGTGGACCTGAGCATCTATTCGGGCGAGTTCGTCGCGGTGATGGGCCCAAGCGGATCGGGCAAGAGCACGTGCATGAACATCCTGGGCTGTCTCGACACGCCCACTGCCGGCACGTATCGTTTCTGCGGCGTCGAGGTCGGCAAGCTCACGCGCAACCAGCGTGCGCTGTTGCGGCGGCACTATCTCGGCTTCGTGTTTCAGGGGTATAATCTCCTCAACCGCACGTCCGCGCTGGAGAACGTTGAACTGCCGTTGATCTACCGCGGCGAGACGGCACGTACCCGGCATCCACGGGCGCGCCAAGCCATGCATGCCGTGGGGCTGACCGGTTGGGAGCATCACACGCCGGGCGAGTTGTCCGGCGGCCAGCAACAGCGCGTGGCCATCGCGCGCGCCATTGTCACTCAGCCCCTCGTACTGCTGGCGGACGAACCCACCGGCAACCTCGATTCCGCGCGTAGCATAGAGATCATGGACCTGCTGACGGCATTCAACCGGGATCAGGGGATCACCGTCGTCATGGTCACCCATGAGCCCGACATGGCCGCCTATGCCGCGAGGATCGTGCATTTCAAGGATGGACTGATCGCGACGGATAATTCAAACGGGGACATTCCTCATGCTGGCTAATGCTCTGCTATTGGCGCTGCGAGAGCTTCGCCGCAATGTGATGCGCTCGTTCTTGACGATGCTGGGCATCATCATCGGCGTCGCGGCCGTCATCATTCTGGTGACGCTCGGCGGCGGCGCCACCAAGCAAGTCACCGAGCAAATATCGAGTCTCGGCAGCAATCTCATGATGGTAAGCCCCGGCAAACGCATGGGGCCGGGTCAAGCGTCCGGTGCGGTGCCCTTCAAGCTTGCGGATGCGGAGGCCATTGCACGCGAAATCACCTCGCTGAGGGCGGTGGCGCCCACAGCGAGCAGTCCCATGACCGCCATTTATGGCAACGAGAATTGGTCGAGCGCGGTCACGGGGACGACCGAGCAGTACTTTACCGTGAGCAACAGGCAGATCAAGGATGGCCGGGCATTCACGCAGGCCGAAGTGCGGACCGGCGTGGCCAATTGTGTCATTGGCGAGACGGTGCGCAACAAGTTGTTCGGGAGCCAGAGTCCGATTGGCAGCAAGATCCGCCTCAACAAAGTCTCCTGCGAGGTCATCGGCCTCCTCGAAGCCAAAGGCCAATCAACCATGGGCACCGACCAGGATGACATCATTCTGCTGCCGTTGCGCACCTTCCAGCGCCGGATTGCAGGTAACGAAGATGTCGGCCTCATCCAGGTCTCCGTCAAGGACGGCGTGTCCACCGACCGGGTCAAGGCGGAGATTGGCCGCCTGATGCGCGTCCGCCGGCATCTGTCTGTGAACCAAGACGACAATTTCAGTGTAATGGACTTGAAGGAAATCGCCATGATGCTTTCCGGCACGACCCGGGTACTGACCGGTCTGCTGGGCGCAGTGGCGGCGGTGAGTCTCCTGGTCGGTGGCATTGGCATCATGAACATCATGCTTGTGTCCGTCACGGAGCGCACGCGCGAAATCGGCACCCGCCTCGCCATTGGGGCGCTCGAGCGGGAAGTCCTGCTTCAGTTCTTGGTCGAGGCCGTCGTTCTGGCCTCTTTTGGCGGGTTGATCGGCATTCTGTTTGCCTTGGGAGTTTCCTTTGGGCTGACTGAGGCGCTTAAGGTCCCCTTCATTCTCAATGTCCCGATTGTCCTGGTCGCGTTTCTTTTTTCCGGCGCAATCGGCGTCGTTTTCGGCTACTTCCCCGCCCGAAAAGCCGCACGGTTGGACCCCATTGAGGCATTACGCCATGAGTGATTCCCCTCAGAAGATGTCGATCCCGGATGGAGGGCCTATGCAACGCAACAGAGCAAGAATATGGCTTCATACGGCAGGCGCCATTGTGCTGACGTTGCTTCTGGCCTCCTGCAAGACCGGACCTGATTATCATCGTCCATCGATGAACACTCCGGCAGGTTACAAGAGTGCTACACCCAACGAAGCGGCCCAACCCGGACTCGGCCAGGATTGGTGGCGACTTTTCAACGATCCGGAGCTCAGTACACTCGCAGAGGAGGCATTGAAGGCAAATCAGGACCTCAAGGCGGCCATGGCGCGAGTGGCGCAGTCGCGGGCTTCCGCACAGTCGGTCAAGAGTTCATTCTTCCCCGTAGTCACATTGGACCCCTCGGCGACACGTTCTCGCACTCCGGGCGTGACCACGTCATCAGACTCCGCATCCCAAAAAGCTTCCAATATCCCTTCGGTGATCAATCAGGTGTCGAGCGTGCTAGGGCAGGTCAATACGCTGATACAGGGCGGCACGACTAGCCCTGCGGCGAGCGGCAGTCAACAGGCCACCGCGTCGGCCACCGGCGCGTATATCCCGGCAACGACCAGCAACCGTTTTCAGATTCCTTTTGACCTCTCCTATGAGATCGATATTTGGGGACGCGTCAGCCGCTCCTACGAATCGGCCAAGGCACAACTCCAGGCCTCCGTCTATGACCTCGAAGTGGTTCGCCAGACGCTCCTGGCGGATCTCGCCCGGAACTACTTCAACCTTCGTTCGTTCGATGCCCAATACGAGATTCTCGCGCGGAATCTGGTCCTCTACCAGGAACAGGTTGATTTGACAGAAAACCAATACAAGGCCGGCTTGATCGACGAGATCAATGTGTTGCAGGCAAGGGTGCAACTGGAATCGACGCGCGCGCAGGCGGCGGACACCCAGCGGCAACGCACGGACCTCGAACACGCAATTGCCATCTTGCTTGGACGCGCGCCAGCGGAGTTTTCGCTCGATGCCCGGCCACTCAATGCAACGCCCCCGGTGATTCCGGCCGGGCTGCCCTCGGACTTGTTGCGGAAGCGGCCTGACGTGGCCGAGGCGGAGCAGAATCTCGTTTCGGCCAGCGCGGAGATTGGTGTGGCCAAGGCCGATTTCTTCCCCGCCGTGAGGCTTACCGGCTCCGCGGGTTTGCAGGGTTCCGATATCAAAAGTGTCCTGGACTGGAGCAACCGCACCTGGTCTTTCGGACCAAGCGTTTCCCTTCCCATATTCAAGGGCGGACAGTTGCGGGCCAGCCTTCGGAAAGCCAAGGCGCGATATGATGAACTCAAGGCAACGTTCCGCAACAAAGTGCTGAGCGCATTCGTTGACGTGGAAGACTCGTTGACGGACCTCCACAGGCGTGCCGACGCGGCCGAAGCGCAATCCAAGGCGGTCGCCGCGGCCCGAGAATACCTGCGGCTTATCCAGATTCAGTACCAGAGCGGCGTTACCGACTACCTGCACGTAGTCAACGCGGAACAGACCCTGCTGACCAACGAACTAGCCGATGCGCAGATTCTCAACCAGCGGATGGTCTCGGCCATCCTGCTAATCAAAGCCCTCGGCGGTGGATGGGAGTCGCGACCTTCCGCGTCGCCAGAAGAAGCAGAGCAATCAGATACGCCAAGGACGACCGCAAACAAGGGAAAAGACCGGGAGTCCATTCTGAAAACTCGTCGTTGATGCCAGAAGACAATCCGTAGCCACCCTATGGTGCAATGGCTGGCATGGAGCCTTGACAGCCCGACATACGTTTGGTCACGAGGCGGATAGCGAGATGAGGCGGTGGCTCTTCGGGGGAACGGGGACGCGGAGGATGATGAGGTCGCCTTCTTTGGTCATGGAGGGGATGTCCACTTGGAAGTTTTGCGTTCGTAATCCCACTTCGGCTGGTTTGAACCGAAGCTCGCGTTCGATCTCGGTATCGGACAAGTTGAAGACGTTGATCACGCACTTTCCTTCGTTGGGCAAGGTGTGAGCGTGGACGGTTTCGTCGAGGCCGTAGAAGATGCCTTGGGTGTAGAACCTCTTGAGGTTCATATAGCTCTTCATAGCCTCTTTGTGCGCGTCCCAAACCTTCGGGTCGGGATGTTTTCCGCCGACGCCGAGGTGCCGGCAGGTGCTGGCGTACCACCAGAACTCGAGGGCGTTCGCGTTGTCTTTGCGGAGGTCGATGTGGAGGTAAATCGGGATGCTGTAAGCGAGGTTGGCGTAGTACAGGCTGAGGGCCTTGCCGCTCAACAGGTCGGCCATCGGGTCCCACATGTATTCGTAGCCCCAAAGCTCGTCAAATGAGCCTGGTTTGCCGTGCAGGATGTAAGTCGGCGCGTAGCGGACGGTCGTTCCGCCGACGCACGGGTCGTGCTGCTCGATCAGGACGTTCGGGAACTGTGCGTGAACGCGCTGGTTGAGTTTGAGGTACGCTTCGAGTTGTTCTTGTCTTGTGAGGGGGATTGAATGGCCGTGCGCGGGGTCGTAGCATTCGCCCGTGAACCAGGATCCGTCGAACATGAGGAAACAGGCGCCCTTCTTGCACAATTCGAGCAAACGATCGGCCTTGGTATCGAGATAGGCCGCATTCGCGCTGCAAAGGGCGACGCGCGTTATCCCCTCCTTGTCTTTTACGCGCGCGGCCTCGGGATATGCCCTCACGTCGCTCCACGCGGCCAGCGGGGTGTGCAGGGCCAGTTTGAGGCCGTATTTCTCCTTCAAACACTGGACAAACTCGGCCTGGTCGCCGAGACGGTCCGCGGCCCAGATGCAAGATGCCATCGAGGTATCCCAACCGGGGTCGAGATAGAGCGCTTCGCAGCCGAGTTCCTTGGCCTTTGCGGCCTCGGCCTCCATGTCGGCGCGTCTGTACAATTTGTCGCGGTGTTGAGCCGTATCGCCCGCCCACCAGAATGGATTGTCATACAGCTCGTTCCAGTGCACCGGAGGATTGTAGTTCGGCGGAGCGACATGGCCTTTCGAATCCATGAAGCGGCGGAAATCGTAGAAGCATTCTTGAATGCCGCCGTCGATCAACTTGTAGCGCGTCGTGCCGAATGTGAAAGCGGCGCCGGGCTCGAGCCGCGATGCCCTTTCCGGGTGGCCGTATTTCCAGTGGCCGGCGCCGCCGAACCGCAGGAGCAAATCGTCTCCATGCCGCATCGGATCGAGCAACGACCATTCCATCGCGTCGGGATTGTACTTGGTTATCAGGAGCATGCTTTTCCCGTTGGACCATGCCCAGGCTTCCGAACCCCACAGGGGCGTTTGCTCGTGTTTCGCGGCCGTGTAATCGATGCTGAACCAGTTCTTCTTGAGGGCAAGGTCGGAGATGCTGTATTCACATCGCTCTCCCGTCTCAGTGTGAACGAGATAGGGGATCGCGCGGAACATGTCGGGCGTGTCGGCGGGCTTTCCCTCGTGCGAAGCAAAACGCTTCGCGAAGCCGCAGGCGAAATCGGGGAGGTCAAGAGGTTCATCGCCCGTGTTGCGCAAACGGATGGTTTCTGTCAGCGTGTTTGTTTCGTGGGCGGGCGCGGTAAACATCTGCTCGATCAGCAAGTCGCCCAAGGTGGCCGTGAATGTAACCGCGCGGTCGCCGTTGGGGCCGTTGATCCAGACGGGTTCGGATTTTAGTTTCGGCGATTTGCCTTCGGGCCAGATGTAGTCGGCATTGGCGTAGGATTGACCTTGTTTGTCGGCAAGGCCGCACGGATTGAGTCCCTTGCTTGTATCAACGAGGAGATCCAATGTGCCGTTGGCCAGATGGACTTGGCCCGGCATAACCGCGGTCTCATTTTCACGAGACTCGGGGTTTGCATTGCTCATGGCACATATCGTCGTTGCGAGAACAAGGCATGTCAACATGTGGCAATCTCCTTGGCGAACCCCATTTCGCCTTTTTGCACTGGACGGTGCTTCCAGACTTTTCGATTACGATTACGAGTTCCCATGAAATCAAGGGTTTCTCCCGCAAATGATGAAAATGTTCGTTGTACCGGCTTTAGCCGGGGTCGTTGGTGCACCCCCCGGCTAAAGCCGGTACAACGAACACTCCCGTTTTCGGAATAGCAGGGGCACGAGCATCAGCAGGTGGCAGGTCTTGCCCTTGGGCGTCAACTCGCTTTCTTGTAGGCAAGGACCGCCGCACTGGGGCGTTCGAGGAGCGACACGGGAAGGCCCTTCTGCATGAGTTCGTTGCCGGTTAGGGTTTGTGTTTCGTTTGTGGTCAAGTCGGCGATGAGGTACTTGGATGCGGGGTCGAGAGCTTTGAGTGGGAGGGAGGCGGCGGTGAAGACGCTCTCGGCGCGGCGGAACACTTGGATCATTCCTTCGCCGGCTTCGGGACGATCGAACTGCCATCCGATCCAGGCGTCTTTGTCGAGAGAGTATTTCGTGAGGGGATAGAAGTCGCCGTAGTAGTTGGGGGCGACGCTGCGCCAGGCGTCAAAGAGCTTGCGGAGGGCGGCGTAGTCGATCTCCTTGACGCGCATGTCGAATCCGCAGTTGGTGCTGGGGGCGACGTTGCTCCAGAAGGCATACGGCTGAACGGGCGTGAGTCCGCCGCCGTAGTAGGGGGCGTCGACGCAGGCGACGGTGCCGGTGCCGTGGAACGGGAGCCAGAGCGAGATGCCGTAGGTCATGCCCTGGTGGCCGTTGGGTTCGAAGGCGTAGTCGCTGCGCCACAGTGGGACGGCGCGGCGCATGGTCTCGATGTCGTTGCGGCGTCCGCCGGAGGCGCACGAGTCGATGAGCATGTTGGGATGTCTGCGCCGGAGTTCGTCCCAGTAGGCGAGGTAGCCGGTAACGTGCTTGATCTCAGTGACGCCTTGGCGGTCTTCCGCGTCGTTGCCGCGCCAGAATGGAAGCGGGTCGATGTTGAAATCCTGGCGGTAAAGATCGATGCCTTGTTCCGTCAGAAGTTTGTCGATGTGATCAGTGAGCCATTCGCGTGCGGCGTCGTTGCCGAGGTTGAGCAGACCGCCTTTGGCGCCGCCGAGGATCCACTCGGGGTGGTTCTGGGTGAGCCAGGTTCCTTCGGCGACGCGTTCGGGCTCGAACCAGACGAGGATCTTGATGCCTTTGGCGTGGGCGTGGTCGCTGATGGGTTTGAACCCGTTCGGGAACCGCTTGGGGTCGACTTCCCATGTTCCGACCTGCGGCCAGCCTTTTTCCTGGATGTACCAGCCGGCGTCCATCCACCAGTAATCGATCTTGATCCCTTCTTCGATGTAGCGGTCGATGAACATGATCTCCTTTTCGGTGTCGGCCTTGATCATCTCCTCGTACGCGCGCGAACTGCATCCGAGCGCCATGGGCGGGGGCAGTTGGCCGCCGGGCTTGGGCATGCCGTGCGCCATCATCCAGCGCCGCCAAACGTTTTGGGCGCGAATCCAGTCGCCGTTCCAGAACTGGAGAACGATGAGCGGCGAGCGCATCTCTTCGCCGGGGAGCAGCTTGAAATGCGTCAATTCGAGGCCTGCGCGGATCTGAAGTCCTTTGGCGTCGTCGCGGATGAAGTCCGCCGCCCACTGGCCCGGCCAGCCGACGACGACAATGAGGCCGTCGTTGCAAGTGGACTCGACGTTGAAGTAGGACATGTCGCTATTGGTGGGCCGGCCGCCCGCGCCGCCGATGCGTTTGGTCGTTTTCGGTTCGAGGCGCGTTTGCAGCGGGCCGTAGTCGGAACCATTCGCGGGCGATCCGACGTTGTGATGAAGCAGATACTCGGCGGCATCGCCGCGGGTCATGCGAATATCGAGGGCTTGGATGTTCTCGAGGATGGGCGTGTCGGCGGCGCCTGTGTTCTTGAAATAGAGCGTCCACTCGACCGTCGGGAAGTCGCGATAGGCAATTGCCACGCAACGCACTATCAATCCCGTCTTTGGGTCCGTGTAAGTCAATGTGTATTCGGCGCGCTGCTCATCGAGCTTCCGCGACGCGTGCTCAAACGTCCAAGCGGCCAGCAATTCCGCCGAAGGCTTCCCGTCGTACGTGAAGGAAAACGGCGGACTGCCCGGCTCAAAGAGAGCGGGACTCTGCGCGAGCGGCAGATCGGCCAGCCAGAGTTCGGTTCCGTCCTGCAACAGCGCCTTCGCATCGGCCCAGTCGGTTTGATCGCACGAGATGCCGTCGCCCGCGTCGTTGACCTCGATGACGAACTCTTTCGCGCCCGCCAAATCCACATTGACGGGGACGCCGGGCTGTCCGCCGCGCAGTGTTTCCGAACGCCACGCCTCCTTGCCGCCTACGCTGACGGAGCACACCACGCTTCCGCCGTTTGCATTCGCGTCGACGCCCACCGTGGCCGAAAACGATTTTCCGGGGCCGGGCAGACGGACGATTACCTTGCTCGGCGCATGACAGAAGAGGCCGCGCTCGAATTCTTTATCGCCAAGCTTGAAGGGCTTGGCGAACCGTCCGTTCTTGCGAACCGGATCATGGTTGAATACGACCTCGAGGCCGGGATCGGCAGGCGTAACCGTTGGCATTCCGCCGAACCTGCCTTCAGCCCATTGGCGCGCGGTCGTTAACTCGTCGGTCGAAGGCGTGACGGCCCAAGCATGCCGGCAGAGGGCAGTCGCAGACACGAGTACAATGATGAAGACAATCTCATAGCGCATGATCCGGCCTCCCCTTTCTTCTTTCCTTCTCTTGATTCCGTACTGCGCCAAGTGAATTCCCTATGCGCCAGAGGCTCCCGCAAGTATTTTGACGCCGGCACTGGTGCCGATGCGGGTTGCGCCGGCTTCGATAAGGGCACAGGCTTGCTCGAATGTGCGAATTCCGCCGGCAGCCTTGACGCCGAGAAGACGACCGACGATCTCTCGCATGAGCCGCACGTCCTCGATGGTCGCGCCTGCGCCGTTGAAACCCGTGGAGGTCTTGACGAAGGCCGCGCCGGCGCGCATGGCCATCTTGCAGACCGCGACCTTCTCGTCCGTGGAAAGGAGGCAGGTCTCGATGATGACTTTGACGGGGATGTTTGCGGCCGCTTTCACTACGGCGGCGATCTCCTCTTCGACGAACTGCGGGTATCCCGATTTCAGTGCGCCGATGTTGATGACCATGTCAATCTCGCCGGCCCCTTGACGCACGGCCTCGCGGGTTTCTTCAAGCTTGACATGCGCGGTGCTCGCGCCGAGCGGAAACCCGATCGCTGGACAGACTTTCACGTCAGTCCCTGCAAGCCGCTTCGCGCAGTACGATGTCCAGACAGGATTCACGCAGACCGTCGCGAACCCGTGGGTGACGGCTTCATCGCATAGCTTCTCGATGTCCCAGCGCGTGGCATAGGGGTGCAACTCACTATGATCGATCATCTTCGCAAGCTGTGCGCGGTTCACGCTCTCCACCTCCCGGCCTGTTCGTTGTACATCCTTAGGGTGGGGTTCTTCCAGAAGCTCTCTGGCTAAAGCCTGTAAAACAAACGAGAAGTATCGTAGCATGGATCTCGTGACTCCGCAAAGGCGCGCTTGTGGCGTTGCTTTGTGCGTTCCCGCGAGAGGTGTTAGACTCGAATCATGAAACACAGGATCGGTTCCAGAAGGTTTCGTGTTTCATTTCTCATGTTGCTCGCGATCGGACTAATTGTCTGTTCGGGCGCCCTTGCGGATACCGTGCTTAAGAGGACTTTCATCCATCCGGCAATGGGCACGGAGTTCAGTTTTACGCTTTGCGTGCGTCCCGGAGATAAGAGGATCGAGGAGTTGCAGCGGATTGCCGATGAGGCGTTTGCCGAGGTTGACGGGCTTGAGAGCATGATCAGCGACTGGCGGTCGGACAGCCAGGTTGCCTACATCAACAACCGCGCGGCAAAGGAACCCGCCAAAGCCGGGCTGGAGGTCATGGATCTTGTCTTGTATTGCAGGAAGGTCTATTCGGAGACGGGAGGCGCATTTGACGTTACCGTCGGCCCATTGATGAAGCTGTGGGGGTTCCGTAAGCCGCAAGATGATGCGCGCGCTCAAAGTACGGTTCCCTCCGATGAGGAGTTGAAGGAGGTTTGCGGAAAGGTCGGCATGGATAAAGTCGCGATTGATGCGGAAAAGCAAACGATCTCATTCAAGCAAGAAAGGATGCGGTTGGATTTCGGCGGCATCGGGAAGGGTCTTGCGCTGGATCGGGCGGCGAAAGTATTGAAACGGCACGGCGTGACAATAGCGGCGTTGAGCGCAGGATCGAGTTCAATCGTGGTTTTGGGAGCGCCCCCGGGCCAAGCCGGATGGAGAGTGCGGATCCGTGACCCCTATGATGACAGGGACTCGCTGGGCACGGTAACGTTGCGCGACGAGGCGCTGTCGACGTCGGGGAGCTACGAGAAGTTCATTGAATTCGAGGGCAAGAAGTACTGTCACATTCTCGATCCGCGCACGGGCCGGCCCGTTGAAGGCATGTTAAGTGCAACGGTGATAGGGCCCACGGGCATGGAAACGGATGCGTTGAGCACGGCGTTCTTTGTCATGGGTGTGGAGAAGACGCGGGAGTACTGCAAAGTGCACGGTGAGGTGCGCGTCGTACTTGTTCCTTCGGGCGAGAAGGGGAACCTGCGTCCGGTGCATCTAGGGGACTGAAAGTAGTTGGGGTCGGTGGGTTCCGCTTCGCTTCACCCACCTTACACGTTCGGGCCGGATGTCGGCGCTGCTGCTGATTTGGACAAATTGGGAGTGTGGTGTTTATAATCCTGCTGATTGGGTCGGCGATAGACGCGGGCAGCGGGCCGAAATGCGAGAACAGGCACGGGCTGCAACTGTAACCGTCCGCGGGACCAGGTTCGGAACAGCGTGACGGGTGATCCGCATGTTTGAGAAGGAGGGGCCTTATATGGCGCCTAATGCAATGTGGCACAAGGAAGAATGGCCTACAACGAACCGTATCCTTCGGAACTGGGTCGAGGAGATGGCCGCGCTTTGCCTTCCGGATGATGTCGTTTGGATAGACGGCAGCGAGGCGCAGCGGGCCGCACTTCGCGTCGAGGCGTGCCGCCTGGGCGAGATTATTCCCTTGAACCCGGAGAAGCATTCTGGGTGCTACTATCACCGAACGGATCCCCTTGACGTGGCCCGGACGGAAGACAAGACGTTCATCTGCTGTCAAAGGCAGGCCGATGCCGGGACAACGAACAACTGGAAACATCCGGAAGAGGCATACACTGAGGCGGCGGGGTTTTTCCACGGAGCGATGCGTGGCCGGACGATGTACGCGGTGCCGTTCTCGATGGGGCCCGTGGGTTCGCCGTTCAGCAAGATCGGCATCGAGCTTACGGACAGCATCTACGTTGTGCTGAACATGCTTGTCATGTGCCGCGTGGGGAAAGAGGTGCTTGATACCCTCGGCCAGAGCAACGAGTTCACGCGCTGCCTGCACAGTAAAGGCACGCTCGATCCGGACAAGCGGCGCATTCTCCATTTTCCTGAAGATAATGCGATCTGGTCGGTCAATTCGGGTTACGGCGGAAACGTATTGCTTGGGAAGAAGTGCCTGGCGCTTCGCATTGCGAGCTGGATGGCGCGTCAGGAGGGCTGGCTTGCCGAACACATGTTGATCATGGGTGTCGAGGAGCCGAACGGCCACATCGAATATGTGGCCGCGGCGTTCCCAAGCGCCTGTGGCAAGACGAACCTTGCCATGCTGGTTCCGCCCGAAGGACTCAAGAGCAAGGGCTACCGAATTTGGACGGTCGGGGATGACATCGCTTGGATTCGCCTGGACACGGATGGGCGACTCTGGGGCGTGAACCCTGAAGTCGGTTTCTTTGGCGTGGCGCCCGGCACGAACTCGCGAACGAACCCCAATGCCATGGCGACGGTGCAGAAGAACACTATTTTCACGAACGTCGTTCTCACCAAGGATGGCAGCCTATGGTGGGAAGACGGCGACACCGAACCGCCTGACCAGGCCACGGACTGGCTGGGCCGGCCCTGGCGCCCCGGGATGACGGACGACAAAGGGGAGCCGATCCTGGGGGCGCATCCGAACAGCCGGTTCACGGCCCCGATCCGGCAATGTCCATCCGCGTCATTTCGGATGGAGCACCACCACGGGATGCCTATCTCGGCCATCGTCTTTGGCGGCCGGCGAAACACGCTCGCGCCGCTCGTGTATGAGGCTTTCTCGTGGAACCACGGCGTGTTTATTGGGGCAGGGATGGGCTCGGAGTTGACGCGCGCGCAATACGGCAAGTACGGGGAGGTGCGCCGCGACCCGTTCGCGATGATCCCGTTCTGCGGGTACAACATGGCCGACTATTTCAAGCACTGGATCAACATGGGCCGGATCATCAAGCATCCGCCCAAGATCTTCCACGTGAATTGGTTCAGGCGCGGCAAGGACGGCGGCTTCCTGTGGCCTGGGTACGGCGAGAACCTGCGCGTGCTGGAATGGATTCTGCAACGGTCCCGCGGCGAAGCGGAAGCCGTCGAGACGCCTATCGGTTTCATCCCGACCCCTACGGCGCTGGACATGACGGGTTTGGACCTTGCGCCCCGCGTTATGGATGAATTGCTCAAAGTCGACATCAACGCCTGGAAAGACGAAGCCGACGCCATCGAGCGTTTCTTTGACAGCCTGGGTAGCCGGATGCCGTGGGAATTGCGCAACGAGCTCGAGGCGCTCCGGCGGCGTCTCGAGAACAAGTAGCCGGAAACCTGCTGCCTTTCTACCGAGGCGACCCGGAAAATCTCTTGACAGAATGCGTATTCCGGTATATGATGTCTCTGGGCTTAGTAAGGTAAGGCGCAGTAGGGTATTAGGCGTAAGCATTTCAGGGGCACTCAAACCTCTAAAGTAGTCCCTTTGCGCCAAACCCGGCCTTTGTGATTCGGAAAGGAGGTGTCCTAGAGAGGCTACTTTGTGTCAGGCAGTTCGCAGTGTTGCAGTTGAAGTTGGAGTTTTGAGGAGGATTAACCGAACGGAGGATTTCCTAATGAGGAAACACGGTTTTACCCTGATAGAGCTCCTGGTGGTGATTGCGATTATCGGGATCCTTGCCGCAATTCTGCTTCCTGCGCTCGCGCGCGCTCGTGAATCCGCGCGGCGTTCGAGCTGTGCGAACAACCTCAAGCAGATGGGGCTCGTTTTTAAGATGTATTCGAACGAGGCTAAAGGCGGGAAGTTCCCGTCGATGGCCTGGAAGCAATCGTGGCAGTTGGTCACGGGCTCGGCCCCAGCCGCTTACCTGAAGTGCGGTTACGGCAATCCATTCGAGGCGTACCCGGCGGGTAATGCGGAGTTCATATTCGACGGGCCCGCAGTCTACCCGGAGTATCTCACGGACATCAACATCCTGGTATGCCCTTCCGATGCGGGCGCGGAGAGCTTTGTGAGGTCGAACCATTACTGGAACGATCAGGCCGCGGTGCTGGCGGGAGACACTAGTGTCATCGACCCGTGCGCCTTCACCGCCGAATCGTATATGTACATTGGCTGGGCTCTGAACGGTCGCCCGGGCGAGGACTATCTACTAGCAAATGTAGACCCAAATGATCCAGCCATATCCGCTGACAACTATCTGTCGTATGTCAATGTCAACTTTGTCGGGGTAATCCTCACCAGGATCAATGCTCAGGCGGGCGCCGGGATTACCAGTAACCAGTATGACGGAGACATTAACATGGACGCCGTGAAACCCGGCGCTACCCTCTACCGTCTGCGCGAAGGCATCGAACGGTTCTTCATCACGGACATCAATAACCCGGCCGCGAGTGCCCTCGCGCAAAGCGAGATCTCGTACATGTACGACATGACAAGCACCACCGCCGAGGAGTACAACCACGTCCCCGGCGGCGGCAACGTCCTGTACCTTGACGGGCACGTGTCGTTCATCCGGTTCCCGAGCGATTTCCCGGTCACGCGGGCTTTTGCAGCGCTGATCTCGAAGTTCTGAGGACCGGCAACGATTGACTCGTGTGCAGCGCGCACGAGAGATCGGACAATGATTCAGATAAAGACGTGGCGCCGGCCCGTGCACTCGTAACGAGGCACGCACGGCGCCACCTTGTTGTTTGAGGAGGGAAAAGGTCGCGGTCCGCCCCTGACAATTCCCCCTTTGAAGGGGGTTAGGGGGATGTTGAACCCGCGGCATCCGCTTCCTCATCGCGGAGTAACATCCCCCTAACCCCCTTCAAAGGGGGAATTTCTCACGAGCCTGCAGCTCCGGCGGAGACGAGACGTATCGTTTCACCGGGGGTCGTGCTCAATTCGATGATTTCACCTTCGATCTTCTGTTCGACCCCGCGTGTAACTACTCGAGCTCCTTCTTTCCAGGGATTGATGAGGCGCAAGGGGGTCCCGGCCTCGCTGAGAATCTCGACCTCGTCCACACGGCCGCCTGAACAGGCGGCGCTGACGAGGAACGCCCCGACGGCTCGCAATGTCCGGAATGCGGCGAGCCTTTCCTTGGGCCAGTTTGGGAACAGTCTGATCGTGCCGTTGTAGCTCTGCATCAGACATTCGTTGATAACGACGGGGAGACTGAAGTTCTCGAACCAGATTCCCATGGGGCCCATGAAGTCAAATGGGGTGGTGTCACTGTATCGCCCGTGAACCTGGAGGACCATGTCCGTGCAGGTGCCGTTCGGAAGCATACAGTACTCGACCTGTCGTCTGAACCGGTGCAGGTCGAGGAGGCCGATTCGGGCAGCCTGAAGGTTCATGAATACGAGTTCATTTCCGCCCTCGCACTGTGTGTTTCGATGCGTGTTGACGAGGACATCGAGGATATCCTTCGGCGAATGCAGGCCATGGTCCTCGCCGGGGAAAACCGTCATAAGACTGTTCGGCACGTTGTACACGATGTCGGGGCGCTCGCCAGGAACGGAAACAAATACCTTGCCATCAGGCGACTGCGCCGTGGGATATTGAGGAAAGTGGTCGAGGACGTCGCGCACGTCGTCGATCAGATCCGACTCGCGCTTTTCGACGTCGAGGATGCGCGCGGCCTCGAGATAGGCTTTCATGACGAACTTGATCAAGGTCAGATCCACAAGGCAGTCGTTGTTGTACCTGAACCCGGGTTGAAGCCCGTACAGTTCCGGCGGCACCGTCGGAAACACGTGATATCGATCGTCGCCCCACTTCTTGCCGTGTGCTTCAGGCCGCCTCATGTAGTCCGCGAGAAACAGCACGGCCTCTCTGATCGAGCCGAACGCGCGTTCCCGCAGAAACGTCTTGTCCATGGTGTAAATGTAATGCCACCACAACCCCTGTACGGCCCAAGGCGTCTCGCAGATCTCCCATCCCCAAGTGGGCACGGGATAGGGCGACATGGTCATCTCGACAGGGTAGGCTGAATGAGGGAAGTAGGCGCCGTGAAGGCCGTAATACTCGCTTGCCCATTTCCGGCTCAAGGGCAGCAGCCGCTCGATGAGTTCGACGTAGGGCAGGTTTTTCTCGACGCGATTGCTGGAGAACGGCAGCCAGAACGGTTGTTGGGTGTTGTAATTCATGTGGTAATCGCCGTGCCATGCGGTGCCAATGTTCCGATAGCTCCAGTTTGCGAACAGTCCGGGACAATTGACGCCGGGTTTCGCGGCGCAATTGAAGAAGTAATGGTTCCAGTACCACACGCGCTCGAGCACTTGGTCGTCCAATACGACGCCCGATCGGTTCCAGTAGTCTTCCCAGACCTGTTGCGTTGCCTGGAACGCGGTTGTGAAAAGGTCGAAGGTGGTCTGTGGAGGCCGGCCCGGTTCGTCCTTGATGCTTGATGCCAATCCTTCATCAAGTTGGACGACGGCAACGAGCGGCTCATTGGATGTGAAGTCGCGTTCGAGCGGACCCATGCGCTGCGTTCGCCCTTCCCAGTCTGATCGTTCTTTCGCTTCAAGAGGGCCGCTCATCCGCGCCGACAATCGGAATGCGCGATCTTTTGGATGCGATTCGCCCGGCTTGCCGTCCACGGGCCTGTTGAAAGGGAGCACTTGACGGAATGAGAGGATGTTGTCGTCAGGGTTATCCAGCGCTTTCAATGGAGGGATATCTCTCGGGGCGTCGGGATCCGGAATAAGGCGCACGCGGTCAAAGCAGTTGGGTATCGGGTTCCCGCCGCTGTCCGTCAGGCGGACCCAAAGGCGATCAGAGGACATATCGATGAACATCCGGAGCTGGGCGGGTCGGCGCTCGACGAGAAGGTTGACTACGCACAGTCCATTCGCGATGTCGAGACGGTAGCCCAGCAATTCAACCTTCCTTCGGTCGAATCCGAGGAGGAATGAGCCACAAGGAAAGGGCCGCGGGTATGGCGCATCGTAGTTGGCGTGAGTCATTTTCATGTAGTTGGCATACCACGGATCCGATTCGAGGCTGCCCCGGTCCACCGAGATCGCGGCGACCTTCTCGAACACTTCCCGGAAGGTCCCGATTTTATCTTTGTTGTCCTCGGCGATCCGGATATCCCAGACGTTGTTATGGCCGAAATGGACGACGACAGCGTCGGGCCGTGTCGTCACTACGGCCCCGAGGCCGCCGTTGCCCAGGAGCGCGCCTTCGAAAAAGTCCGGGCCGGGCCTGTCGCGAACAATAGGATGGTTTGCGGCGCATTTCAGCGGTTCAACATCGCTTCCTTGATCGCCCTGCTCCGCTCTGGCGCAAATCGCATAAATCAGTAATGTTCCCACGAGAAGTTCCTTGAACATGTTAAGCCCTCTTGCTATAGTGGTCTTTAGTGCCTGTTCCAAGGCCTATTATAGTCGAAGTTGGGCGCGGAGTCATTAGGACGGAAGGGACAAAAAGGACGAATAAGGACAGAAAGGACGGGGTGGACACGGGGGGAGGTACTTAGCGTGGAAAGGGACGTTTCGGCGAAAAGTATGATAGAATTAATAAGGTGACAGGATTGTCAAGTGAAGCTTTACGCCAACATACAGACACTCGAGGAAGAACTGCTCCGTGAAATCCAGGAGCTCGAGGCCTCCCGCAACCAGGCGAAGGCGGCTGTCGATAACGTCTTGGAACTCCTGAAGAAGGCGGATGAACGTCGAGTTCAGGAAAACGATCGGCACTGGGATCGTATTTTGGACAACCTGGAACGGGCGCTGGACCTGACCCGTGCTCGTCGTACGACTTACGAGCAACTCCTCAAGGAACGGCAGCGGGACCTCGAGGGAGTTCGGCAGAGCGGCGGGCCCGACCCGACGGACCTCGCCAACGGACTTGACTCCCTTGAGGAGCGGGTCCTGGTAGACACGCTGCGCGAAGTCCTGCCGGAGAATGTGCCCTTGCCGCGAGACCACGTTCGGGTAGCGGAGCGTATCCTGGCGATGCCCCTGGACGTGCTCGGCAATCTGACACTCGATGAAGTGGCGAAGCTGAATGCGCAGATCTTTGAGATGTCCGAAGCTGACCAGCAGAAGACGCCCCAAGGGGCGCCTGCCATGGTTATGAAGAAAACATGGTTGGACGATCGAGTCGCGCAGGCTAAGCATGCACGTGAGGCGCTTGCGGCAACCCGTCGTTCGGAAGTTTCGTTTGTCGAAAAGCGGCGGCAAGTGCAGCTTCGGAATGCCGTCGAGAAGATCGTCAGCGGCAATCTCCAGCGCCTTGACTTGTCTGAGATTGACCTGATCACGGAGTACAGCAAAGGGCTCGAGGAGAAGATCGACAAGGGCGAAAGCGATTTAAGGATGAAAAAAATCCTGGACCGGAACCTGGACAAAGTCAAGGAGCGGGCCTCGGATCTTCGCCGTCGTCGGGCCCGGTTCTACACGCGGCCGTAAGCTGAAGGGATTGGGGATTGCAGATTGGGGATTGGGGATTGGGGATTAGGAATCGCTGGGGGTAAGACGGTAGGGGTTAAGCTTTGGGGCTTTCCGCGCCTGCGTCAGAATTTGGGGCTTTCATGCGGAGTTGGCGAGTCGTTGCGACCCCCGGGGTGCCATGGATAAGACTGGTTTGGCCGGTTCAGGACCCTGACCCTATGTAGGCAGCTTCGATCCGGCCAAACCAGTCCTATCCATGCCACCCTCTCCCGCTACCCATGGTTGGACACGTCCGTGGCCCTGCTTCAGATTCTGGGCCTTTCGGGCGAGTTCAAACCCGGCTGCGCAAATGCTATAATCGTTTGTTTCATGTCGGGGATCAAAGTGGAATGAAAGCTGTTCAGTTCGGCGCCGGTAATATCGGCCGCGGCTTCTTGGGCCAACTCTACTTCGAGAGCGGCTATGAAACGACCTTCGTGGATGTGGTTCCGGAGATCGTCGAGGGTCTGAGACAGCGCAGGGCGTATCCGTTGCGTATTGTTGGCGAGACCTCGCGGACCATCATGCTTGGCAACGTAACGGCGCTCCTTGGCTCCGATACTGAGGCCGTCGGCGGGGCGCTTGCAGAGGCGGACCTGGCGGCCACGGCTGTGGGCGTGAACGTGCTTGCCCGAGTGGCGCCGGCCATCGCGCACGGTATCGCAACGCGGTTCGAGGGCGCCGTGCCGCGGCCGCTGAACATTATCGTGTGCGAGAACATGATTGATGCCGGCCCGTTCTTGCGGGAGGAGGTCCGAAAGCACTTGCCCTCGCATCTGTATGATGCCCTGGACGCACAGGTGGGTTTCGTCGAGGCGTCTATCGGACGCATGGCGCCCCGGATGACGGACGCCCTGCGCAACGAGGACCCGTTGCTTGTGTGCGTCGAGGAGTATTGTGAACTGCCCGTGGACGCCAACGGGTTCCGAGGTCCGATCCCGCCGCTGAAACATATGACGCCGCGGACGAATTTCAGGGCCTACGTTGAACGGAAGCTGTTCGTGCACAATGCCGGGCACGCCACGACGGCCTACCTCGGTTACCTGCGCCGTCATGAGTACATTTGGCAGGCAATCTCGGATGACGGCGTCCGCGCCGCCGCGGACGCCGCCATCGGAGAGACGTGCGCGGGGCTGGCAGCGAAGCATGGCTTGTCACGGAGGGATCTCGAGGCGCACTGGCAGGACCTTATACGGCGGTTCAAGAATAAGGCCTTGGGGGACCAGGTTGTTCGCGTGGCGAGTGATCCTGTTCGCAAGCTGGGACCCAGAGACCGCCTCATCGGGGCAGCCCTGATGTGCCTGGAGAACGGCATCGAGCCGAAGCACGTCGCGTTTGCAGCAGCCGCGGCGATTCGGTACGATTATGCGGGTGACCCTGCGGCGGGAAAACTCCAGGCCCTGTTGCGCGAGCATGGGATGGGGGGCGTTCTGACGCAGGTCTGCCAGATCCCCCCGGACTCGCGCTTGGCCGAGCTTGTCAGGCAGGGCGCACAACGCCTTCTTGAGGAAGGCTGGATAGCGTAAAGGACGCGATGCACGAGATCAAAATGCCTCAGATGGGTCAGAGCGTCGAAGAGGCCTCGATTGTTGCTTGGTTTAAGAAGGAAGGCGAACGGGTCGAGGCCGGAGAGCCGCTGTTCTCGATCCAAACCGACAAGGCGGAGGTCGAGTGCGAGTCGCCTGTAAGCGGAGTTTTGCGCAAGATCCTGCTCGATCCGGACGTTATTGTACCCGTGATGACGGTCATCGCGCTCGTTGGCGAACCGGATGAGCCGTTGCCGACCGGAGTGCCGCCCTGTGCAAACGTTCCCTTGGCGCTTGGCGGAAAAGTTGCGGAAACACTACCTGCTGAGCAGAGGTCTGTGGCTCCGAGAATCGCCCCGCCCGAGGCTGGAAGGCCTGTGTTTGCGTCTCCTCGCGCCCGTGGAAAAGCGGAAGAGATCGGCATCGACTTGGCAATGGTTCGAGGCAGCGGGCCCCTGGGGCGGGTCACGGAGGCGGATGTGCTGGCTTACGCGGGTTCGGTCTCCGCGAAGAGGGTGACGCCTACCGCTCGGCGGATGGCGCAGGCGGCGGGCGTGAACATCGCGTCCGTTGAAGGCACCGGAGTTCGAGGGAAGGTGACCAAGGCGGACATCGCCGCCGTCGTGTCAAGACCGGACGTCGTTCAGAAGCCTACCCCCGATGTGAAAGCCGCCGGGGGCGTGAAGCGGATCCCGCTAACGCCGATGCGCCGGATCATCGCGAAGCGGATGAGCGAGAGCAAATCCTCGGCGCCCCACTATTACATGACGGTCGAAACGGACATGACCGCTGCGAAAGAGTTCCGGGCCAAGACGCCTTACAAGCCGTCGTTCAACGACCTCGTCCTACGCGGGACGGTCCTGGCCATACGCGATTATCCGGGGGTCAATGCCCGGTGGGCGGTCGACGCCATCGAGCAAGTGGAGGACATCAATCTGGGCGTGGCGGTGGCCCTGCCGGGAGGTCTGATAGTGCCCGTGCTGAAACAGGCGCAGGACATGAGCCTCGAAGAGATCTGCAATGCGTGCAAAGTCCTCGTGGAGAAAGCGCGCACTGGCAAACTGCTTCCCGATGATTTCACCGGCAACACCTTTACGGTGTCGAATCTGGGTCCCTTCGGCGTGGACAATTTCACGGCGATCATCAATCAGCCCGACAGCGCTATACTGGCCGTCGGCCTGATGAAAGACCGGCCCGTAGCCATTGACGGCGGGCTTTGCATCCGTCCGATCATGAAGATGACGCTCTCGAGCGACCATCGCGTCATTGACGGCGCCTTGGCTGCGCAGTTCATGGCGCGCTTGAAGGAAATCATGGAAGCAGGGCAGTTTTAGAGTTCGGATGGGTCCGATCGGTCAGATGGGTCCGATCGGTCCAGCAGGTCGGACGTGCCTTACGAAGGATCTTGAGACAGAGGAGAAACGGATGCTTTCTTGTGACATTGTAGTGATAGGCGCTGGGCCGGGCGGGTATGTGGCGGCCATTCGGGCCGCGCAACGGGGTGCGAAGACGGTTGTTGTCGAGCGATGGGAACTGGGCGGAGTCTGCCTGAACGCGGGCTGCATCCCGACGAAAACGCTTATCCATACGGCCGAACTCTATCGCAAGATGCAGCATGGGTCGGATTTCGGGATCGATGTCAAAGACCTGAAGCTCAACCTACCGGCCCTGCTGAAGCACAAGGCGGGTGTCGTCCGGCGGAACAAAGCGGGCATTGAAGCTCTGTTTAAGTCGAACGGGATCCAGGTCATCAAGGGAGATGCCCGGGTGAAGGCGCCGGGCGTCGTCAATGTTGGCAGTGAGGAGATCCGTGCCAAGTCCATCATCCTGGCGACCGGCGGCGCCCCCGCGCGCGTGCCCGGGCTCGAGTTGAACGGTGAGACGGTGATCAGCAGCACGGAAGCCCTCGAGTTGGCCGAAGCGCCGGGGCGGGTCGCGGTGATTGGCGCAGGGGCTTTGGGCGCCGAGTTCGCCTGCATATGGAATGCCTTTGGGTCGCAAGTCACGCTCATCGAGATGCTGCCGGCGGTGCTCCCCAAAGAGGATGAGGAATTGACGGCGCGCTTGGCGGCCGGCTTCAAGAAACGGGGCATCGACGTCAGGACCGGCACGCGTGTGACGAAGCTGGATGTCGCCAAAGGCGGTCTGCGACTCGAACTCGAGGGCGAAAAGGCCGGCGTCGTCGAAGTGGACAAGGTCCTTGTGGGAGTGGGCTTCAGGTGCAACTCCGAGGTCGTTACTGAAACGCCGGGTCTCGCCATCAAGGTCAACAAAAGGGGCGGCATCGAGGTGAATGAACGTATGGAGACCGGCGTTCCGGGCATTTACGCCGTGGGCGACCTTGTGGACAAGACGTGGTTGGCGCATGGCGCGTCCGCTGAGGGCATCGTCGCGGCGGAGAACGCTACCGGCGCCCACCGGAAGATGGACTACCGGGTTGTGCCGGCATGTAATTTCACGAGCCCCGAGTTGGCAAGTGTCGGCATGACGGAAAAAAAGGCAAAAGAGTCCGGGGCCGATGTGAAGGTTGGCCGGTTTACATACGTGGCCAGCGGACGGGCTCAGGCCATGGGTGAGACCGAGGGTATGGTCAAAATCGTGGGCGACGTTGCGACAGATGAGGTGTTGGGCGTGCACATCATGGGGGCCGAGGCTGGCGAGCTCATCGCGACCGCCGCACTCGCGATGTCGACGGAAGCGACCGTCGAGGAGATCGTACATACCATACACACACATCCGACCCTTGCGGAAACGGTTCAAGAGGCGGCTGAAGACTATTTCGGTATGGGCATCCACACGCCGGCGCGGAAGAAGTAGAGTCCAGGGTCCAGGGTCACGTGGGTGTTGGTCCACTTCATTGGCGGGTGTGGGATAATCCCGCACCAAGAGGGCTATCGGCGCGCGTTTGCGTTTGAGGGAATGATGCTTTTGAGTCGCATGGCGAGGGATTCTCTTGAGACTGTGCTTTGCGTAGGGTTGCTGGCCCTGCTTGCTCTCTCGGCCTTGTTTCCGGTGCTGTGGGGTAGCGTGCCTCTTGACACGCGGCGCGTACTCTTTGAGGCCCCTTGGGAAGAGGCCCGGCCGGCCGGTCTCGAGCCTCCCAGGAATGACGACACGGCTGAGCAGGCCCAGCGTTTTTACCCATGGTACGTGTATCTCAGCCATGCGGCGAAGACCAAGGACTCGATACTCTGGAATCCGCTTGGGGGTTGCGGGACGCCGTTTATGGCGCAATGGCGGACCCGGTGCTTCTCGCCGTTCTCGCTGCCGTTTTACCTGTTCGGTCCCGCGGCTGCGTTGCGGGTGAGCGTGTTTTTGAAGTTGTTTGTTGCGGGGTTGTGCGCATTTTATGCGGCTCGGAAGCTCGGTTTTGGGTTGCCGCTTGCATTCGCGGCGGGCGCGTCCTTCGAGTTCAGCGGACATGTCTACCTTTGGCTGGACTGGCCGATCAGCGACGTAGCGCCGTGGCTGCCGTTGCTTGCGATCTATGTCGAACGGCTGCTCGTGGGTCATTACCGGCACTGGCCTCTTGGGGCGATAATCGTAGCCGTGATGGCGCTCGGGGGCGATCCCGGAACCCTTATCGCAACGGTTGTCTTTGCCTTCACGTATGCTGTTGTGCGGAATCTCTTTGAGCGAAAACCGCCGCGTCACATGGGCACCGTTCTCATCATGTTGCTCGTGAGCGGGGCGTTGGGACTGGCCATCGTTGCCTTCCAGCTTGTGCCGTTCTTCGAATTCACTCGTCAAGCGGTGGAATCCGCTCCGCTCCCGACGACGCGGCTTGCGCTGAAGGATCTTGTGGTCTGCTTCCTCCCGAACTTTCTGGGTTCGCCCTCCGCCGTTCTAAACGAAGGCGGGGTCATGCGCAGCAGTCGCGTCGTGATGCTTCTTCATATCGGGCTTGTACAGCTTTGGCTGGTTCCGCTCTGGCTTTCGGTGCGCAGGTTTGCACTCGCTGAGCAGCGCCGCCGGATTGAGGCCCTGTTATCGACGGCCGTGCTGATGACGGCGATTGCGTTTCTGGTCGGGGGCGGCAGAGCGGGAGAGGGTCTGCTCCGGTATCTGCGACCGGAGTATTTCCTGGTCGGGAACGGCCTGACGTTTGCGCTGGTCTCGGTCGCCGCCGCCGGTGAATGGATCGATTTGAGTGCGGAACAATGCAAAGTCGCAATGAAACGGCTGGGCTTCTGGATTGCCGTGCTGTGCGCGACCGGCATCGCGTCGGTGATGGCTTCGCGAGGAATGCCTCGAGTAGGCGCCCTGCCGCTCTGGGTCCAGTGCCTATCCGTCTCAGGACTGTTCATTGCGTTCGTGATAATGCTCGCCGGCACTCTCCTGCGGCCTTCCGTCCGGATCATGGGTTACAGCCTTGCCGGCCTTATGTTCGTCTGTTCGGCCGTGGCGTTCGGCCCGGGAATTCCGTTTGTGCCGCGCACTGCCGTGTTCCCGGAGACGACCTTTGTCAAGACCCTCGCCGAAAGAGGCGAGCGGCTCGGTGGGAGCGAGGCGCTGCAAAGGTGGCCGCTGTCCGGCAACCTGATCGCGCAGGTCTACTGCCCGTTCGGCACAGAGCCGGGCGGACTTATGCTTGCGCGATTTGCGGCCTTTGTCCGACGCATCGCGACCGAGCCGTTACTGCTGCGTCGAGCAGGGGCTGCGGCGCTTCTGCTGGACAAGAAGGACATTCAGGGGGCCTTCGCGCCCATTCGTCCAAACCTTGTGATCCAACATGTGTTTTCGAGCGGCGCCCTGTTGTTCAAAGACCTCGAGAGCAAGCCGCGCGCGTGGGTCGCATACGACTGGCGCGTTGGCGAGACTTTCGATCCCAACCAGATCTCGGTCGGGCTTCCGCCGATTGTCGAGGGCGGCTTACCCCCGGTCGGCGCAAAAGGGGGCGCCGAAGCCAAGGTCA
>Ga0315274_10002250_pt1 | contig 29247 bp, 29 predicted proteins | sample YL17G02_20_MG_FD_203700 | JGI IMG/M metagenome (GOLD analysis project Ga0315274, IMG submission 203700) | Sediment microbial communities from Yellowstone Lake, YNP, Wyoming, USA - YL17G02_20 | ecosystem: Environmental > Aquatic > Freshwater > Lake > Sediment | place: USA: Wyoming | collected...
TCGAAGTGTCGGATTTGGCAAAGAAATCAGTGGGTGAAGTAATCCAGTCGATTTTGAAAAAGGGGAAGTAATAAATGGCGGAGGATAAAGGAAAACGGATAACTTCACCACAGAAACTGGATGACGAGGAAGTTTTTGATGTTAAATTACGACCAGAAAGTTTATCCGAATTTATCGGGCAAACCAAAATTAAAGAAAACCTGTCCGTTTTTATTACCGCGGCAAAAGAACGTAATGAACCATTAGAACACGTACTTTTATTCGGTCCGTCCGGTTTAGGCAAGACAACCTTAGCTAATATAATCTCGAAGGAGATGGCATCGGAAGTAAAATCGACAACTGGTTCGGTTTTAGAGCGTCCGGCTGACCTATGCGGTATTCTAACGAATCTTGAGGATAAAGACATTTTCTTTATTGACGAGATACATCGAACCAATAAAGCAGTCGAAGAGTATTTATATCCCGCCTTAGATGATTTTTGTATCGATATTATGCTGGATAAAGGGCCGGGTGCCAGAACTTGCAAGATTCCGCTTAAAAATTTCACCTTAATCGGCGCAACTACTCGCTCTGGACTACTAACCCCACCGCTACGAGCTCGATTTGGAATCTCATTTCACTTAGATTACTACCCGCCCGAAGAGTTATTTATGATTGTAAAAAGGTCGGCGAAAATAATGGAAATCGAAATTGACGAACCGGGAAGTTTAGAGATAGCATCCCGTGCCCGAGGAACCCCGAGAATTGCTAATCGGCTCTTAAGGCGGGTTCGCGACTTTGCTCAAGTTGAAAAGAAACCGGTTATCGATAAGGAGATCGTTGAATATGCATTAGAGAAATTAGAGGTTGATAAGAATGGCTTAGATGAGATGGACAAACGGATTATTCTAACGATAATCGATAAGTTTGGCGGCGGACCGGTTGGTATCAATACGATTGCGGTTGCTTTAGGTGAAAATGGCGAAACTTTAGAAGAAGTTTATGAACCGTATTTAGTTCTTAAAGGGTTCTTACACCGAACCCCAAGGGGAAGAGAAGCATCCGACCTTGCCTATGAAGCATTTGGTAAGAAATCCAAATCTCAAGCCCGCATTGGGTTTGATAAGTAATAACACCTTGAACCCCGCACCTATTGTCAAAGTGTATAGAGGTAGAACTAAAGTATTTAAGCATATCTCCACTCAACCTAACAATAGGTGCGGGGTGAAAATCTCCACAATCATTACTTTGACTATTCTTTTGTTTTTGTTAGTTGTCAATTCGGTCTTTAGTACCAATATTAACCAAAGAAAACAGGTGATAATTAGTTTTGATGACGGTTCTTATTCAGTATATAAATATGCCTATCCGATTCTAAAACAATATCATATACCAATAACTTTTGCCCTGATAACTTCTTATCTTGACAATGGCGCGGCAAGACCTTATGGTAGTGGTTATTTATATATGAATAGGAATGAAGTTAAAGAAATGGTTGATTCGTTAAATATTGAAATTGCCAGCCACTCGGTTACCCATCGGGATTTGACTAAGCTAAGCACAGAAGAAGCACGATATGAGATTTTAGATTCTAAGAAAGTGCTCGATTCAATTTTTAATCAGGAAACGATAACTTTTGTCTATCCTTATGGCGCGGTCAACCATCATATTGTTGACTTAACTAAAGCAGCTGGTTATAAATTAGGTCGAAGTATCCGATGGGGCGAAGTTAACCTATGGGTAGACCGATACCTGATTCCAATCAAAGAAATTCGGATGTCGACGCCGATTGAGGAAATCCTGACTCATATTAGATACCACAAAACGACGGTACTTTTACTACACCGAATCGTTCCCAACCCTTCCTATTTTACCGAATGGTCAGTAAATGAGTTCAATGGTCTTATCCAAGCACTAAAATCTAACCCCGACATTGAATTTTTTACTCTAAAAGATTTATATCAGAAATGGTGGCAAAATATTATGGAAAAATATCTACAAGAAAAGGGATGGCTAAATAACTCGGTTTTATTCCAAAAGATAGATGTCGACCAGACCCGAACTTTCTATCCCCGCATTGGTCAATAAGTTAGTATTTTCCTTATAACCGACAAATATATCAATTTCACGACCTTGAATCATGGAACCAATATCATGAGCATAGACCTTACCATTGTGGGATGCCAATTTTGTGAGTGCCGGGATATAAAGTTCTGAACCGACATGTATTATATCGGGGTCGACTGCGATTGTCTTTAATGGGCTGATGGTATAGCCATTTATGCCCAAAAACTCCTTGACGATACCAACTCTGTTAACCCGTTTCATATAACTTATGAGTTTACCGTTTTTAAGTTCAGCACAAGCTTCCTTTTTAAAATCCTGGACAAAATCATAGTCGAAATATCCTAAAAGTTTACCATTTTCAAGATATAAAGGAGTATCTTTTGGACCATTATAATCTTCTTCCCGAATAATCCAGTAAAAAGTCACTTTAAACTTACCCAAATACTTCATCGCACCATTTGGTGCTTGGGTAATGACAGTGTCTTTGAGTATTAATTTTGATTCTTGACCGATAGCTTCGCTTCTCGGACTCTTTAGTATAGTACTCGGTAGACACGCCAGGTCAAAAAATAATATTAAAAACAAAAAGCGGATACTCCGCCTTAGATTAAAACTAAACATTATCATTAATTATAGTCAAAACCACAGCGGTGTCAAGGGTAAATTTCACAGGTTATATAATAGTTATATTTAAGTTAACTTTCTGAAAATTAATGAATTACATTTAATTTTTTAGTAATATTGATGTATTTTGGTTTATCGGCAGTTTAAATATGTAAGGGGTAGCCGGTTTTGCCCCGCCCTTCTAAAAATACCAGTTGGGTTATTGATTTAGTATAACAATATAAAATTAAGGGCGGGTTTTGCTTAAGTTTGAAGGTTTTAGAGAGTATCGTAACTGTATGTTTCATTTGCAGGTGGTCTTGACACGGGTTTTTTAGATTATATAATCGTTATATGCAAGATGTAAATAGTAAACAGATAATCTCGATTAAGTCAAATCTTGAAAAATTATACACTCGGATTGACAACAGTTGTACTAAAGCCGGACGTTCTTTAAAGGAAATTCTCTTGGTAGCGGTAACGAAAACCGTTTCCGTCGAGAACATTTTTGCGGGAATTGATGCCGGTATAAAAGTGATTGGTGAAAACCGAGTTCAGGAAGCATTGGAAAAATATTCGGTCATTGGTAATAAGGCTCGCCCCGCACCTTTTGACAAAGAGAGTAGCGACAGACAGAATATACTGAAGCCTAATATCACAGATTTAGACAAAAGGCGCAGGGTTGAATGGCACTTAGTCGGGCACTTACAGACCAATAAAGTAAAAAAAGCTTTAGAAATCTTTACTATGATACAAAGCCTTGATTCTTTGCATCTTGCCCGAGAAATTGAGAAAAAAGCTACGATAATAAACAAAACGATTCCAGTATTAATCGAAGTCAATACGTCACAAGAAGAGACAAAATTTGGCATTCAGTCGTCCCAACTCTTTGATTTAATTAAAGATATGCTCAATTTGCCTCATCTGAAAATAAGCGGTCTAATGACAATCGGACCTGGATTAGCAATAGAGAATAAAGAGAAATCAAGACCATGTTTCAGGTTATTATATGAACTCAGACACAAAGCAGAGACTGAATTTGGTATAAAACTACCTTTCTTATCAATGGGGATGAGTTCCGACTTCGAAGTTGCGATAGAAGAAGGGTCTAATATGATTAGGGTTGGAACCGCTATTTTCGGCTCAAGACCAAAATGATAGAGCCACAGATAACCACAGATAAAGAAAAAGAATATGTCCACAAAGAATTGACCGAAAAGATACTCAGTGCAGCTTTTAAAGTTCATAATACATTAGGACCGGGATACTTGGAATCAATATATCAAAATGCTATGGTTGTCGAGTTAAGGAGTTTTAGTCTAAAATGTGATACAGAGAAAACAGTCGAGATTTTCTACAACAATGAAAAAGTGGGAGAACACAGATTAGATTTAGTAATTAATGATAAAGTTATTGTCGAACTTAAAGCGGTGAGCGAATTTCATCCAGTTCACAAAGCACAGATTATTTCATACTTAAAGGCTACAAGGTTGAAAATAGCATTGCTACTCAATTTCGGTACTGAAAAAGTTGAATATAAAAGATTTATATTGTAAATGAATACTAATCAAGTATCATCTGTGTATATCTGTGGCTAAATATTATGGAAAGAGAAAAATTCGAGCAGTCTGTAATTGAATCTTTAAAAGACTTACCTAAGTTTTTTAAGAAAAAAATGGATAATATAAGCATTATAATCGAAGATTTTCCATCTTTAGAAGTTCAAAACCAGATGCATCACGGACCTTATGGACTTTTAGGGTTATATCAGGGTATTCCCTATACAAAACGGAACACCTGGTATGCTAATGTGATGCCAGATAAGATAATAATTTATCAGAAACCAATAGAAAATATTGCTACGACCGAGAAAGAAATCAAAGAATTGGTTCGTAAGGTTGTAATGCATGAAATAGGTCATTATTATGGTCTATCTGACCAGGAATTAAGAAAAGCCGGTGTATGAAATGAAACCACACGATTTCACGAGATTGGTACAAGATAAAGAAAATAAGTGGCTCTACAAAGACTTAACAGAAAAAGTCATCGGCGCTGCCATAGAGGTTCATAAAACTCTTGGCTCAGGATTTTTAGAATATGTCTATCAAGAAGCTTTATGTTATGAATTAAGGTTAAGGAAAATAGCTTTTGAGTCGCAAAAAGAACTTGATATTCGTTATAAAGATTTTCTTGTGCCAAAGAAATATACACCTGATTTCCTCGTTGAGGATTCTGTTATTGTAGAAATTAAAGCTAATTCTGGATTGACTGATATTGACGAAGCCCAACTTTTAAATTACTTAAAAGCATCTAACAAAAGAGTAGGTCTATTGATAAATTTTGGCACAAGAAGTTTAGAATTTAAAAGAAGAATCTTGTGAAAATCTTGTGTGAATCTCGTGGTTAAAAGGAGGAAATATGAATAAATTTCGTTCCACAACTATAATTGGATTAAAAAAAAGTAACAAATGTGCGATGGCGAGTGATGGACAGGTTACTTTTGGCGATACTATCGTAAAAGAGACTGCTAAAAAGGTTCGTAAAGTCTATAACAATCAAATTTTAGTCGGTTTTGCTGGTTCTGCGGCGGATGCCTTTACTCTCTTCGAACGGTTTGAGAATAAATTACAGGAATTTCACGGCAATTTACCTCGCGCAGTAGTCGAGTTAGCAAAAGATTGGCGTCAAGACAGGGTTTTACGACGACTTGAAGCTCTATTAGCAATACTTAATCTTGAATATTCTTATATTGTGTCTGGTTCGGGTGATGTTATTGAACCCGATGATAGCATCGTTGCAATCGGTTCTGGTGGGCCGATTGCCTTAGCGGTAGCACGGGCTTTGGTAAAACATACTAATTTGGAACCAAAACCGATTGCTATTGAGGCAATAAAGATAGCCGCAACAATTAATATTCACACTAATCAAGAAATAACGATTGAAACAATAGAATAAACGAAAAAAATTTGAAGGGTGCGACCCTTCATTATTTGTGAGGTTTGGCCTTGATTGACCTACTCGGTTACCTACTATGTAGTTCAGTAGGTGGTCTAGTAGGCTACCCCCTAGGCTACCTACTAGGTCGCCTACCCCCTAGCCCCCCGGCTAGCCTAGTAGGTGACCTACTATATTACCTAACCCATTGTCAAGTAGGTTATTTACCCGATTACCGACTGGACTGCCCGGTAGATTACTAAGTAGGTTGCTTACTCCGTTACCTGGCAGGTAACCTACTGGGTTTATCCCGCACCTGGTTCAAAATTTCATTCACTTAACTTAGTTAATAAAATGTAAATCATAGAATTGCTGAAAAACATTCTGATGATATATTAGAAATGGTGCGGGGTCTAACAGGCACTTGACATTCTAATAAAAAAACCGGGGGCTCGATTCGAGCCCCCTTGGTAGCGTTGGGGTTTATCCCCAACAAATATCTTTTGCCGAGGATAAACCTCGGCGCTACTAATTATTCTACAATCAGTTTTATTTCTTTTGTATCGGTTGAAGTCTCGTATTTCAGGAAGTAGATACCCTTTGAAATTTCTAATTTCCAATTATCAATTTTCAATGAGTAAGAACCGGTATTTTGATATTCATCAATAAGTGTCTCGACTAATCGTCCGGTTGAATTATAAAGTTTGAGTGAGACTTTACCCGAAAAAGGAATCGTGTATTGTATCACTGTTTGTCTGGTAAACGGATTAGGGTTAATTGATATTGTAGGGCAAACCTTTAGGTTTGCTTGATTAGTTGCAAGGCTGAAGCCTTGCCCTACTTTTGACTTTCGACCTTTGACATTTGACATTTCTGCTGATGGTATATATTGCCAAAATTCAGGCGTATTATTTCCTTTCATTAAATAGAGCTTGCCATCTACAGAAGCCATTCCCGCCCCAGTTTTAGCATATGATTTATTATTGAGTCTTGGAATTGTATCTTCCACTGATTGTGTCCAGTGATTTGTGGCAATATCATATACCCATAATTGCCAAGAACCACCGCCTTTTTCAGCACAGACTTTATTTTCGATAGCAGAAATAGCAGCACCATCTTTTGGTGTGCAGGTTTTTTTCAAGATTCTTGAAGGTGGCCTAGTCATTGTATCTATTTTTGGAATTGATTCTAATTGTGTCCAACTTCCAGGAGTTCCAGGGACATATTCATAAAAATAACCTTGTTTATTATCTCCACCTTTTAGAGCATATATTATACCATCAAGAGTTGTAAGGCAACTTCCATCTTTCCACGTTTTATTATAAGGTCCAGTAGGTGATTTAGCTTTTACTATCCAACTATCTTTTGAAGGAACGTAAGCAAAGAAATTAGCTGATTCTGGTTTTGGAACACTTCCAGCTAAAAGATAAACCGTGTCTCGATTAAAAACTAATGAAGAGCCTCCTTTAATTCCTTTAATTGTTGGAGCAGGATGTTTTTTAGTCCAGTTGTCAGAAACAATATTATAAGCCCAGAATTCACGAGTGCTTCCACCTTTAGTTGCATAAACTCTATTCTCTCCATCATAACAAAGTGATGCTCCTTTAGTAGGATATTTTTTCTGCGGAGTTATATAATATGTATCTGCCACAACCTTGCCTGCAAAAGGTATTGATTCAATTGCATTTAGCAGTGTCCAAGTATCAGCAGCCGGGCCAATAATAAATTTATAAAATTCATTAGATCTATTTCCTCTGAAAGCATAAAGCCCTGTGCCTGTAGCAGTTATTGCGCCACCATCTTTAACATATTTAGGTGGTGGGCCAAGAACTTTTGTTGGCACAGGATCTTTAAGATGCCAGCCAGGTGTAGGTGGTGCTGGAGGTGAGACAACTTCGAAACTTCCTTCTTTCACATCATTTGAAGGATTATTATCTCTTGGTGAAATTCTTGCTTCTATCCAATAAGGATTTGTTGCAACATCAGGTTTAAAATATTTAAAGACAAGTGTTGATTCTTTTCCAGTTATAAGTTCAGTTAATAAAGTATCTAAACAACTATTTTTTCCTTCCCAGATTGAAACAAATGTAGAACATTGTTTAGTTGTAGTGCCTAAATTTTTTATTTTTACTTTTGGTTGTACAGAATCTCCAAGAGTATAAGTGCCAGTTGGTGCTAGTATATCGAGAACACCAACATCGTTTACATCTACTATTAATTGGCGAGACATAGTATCATTGCTATGATTTATATCTCCATCAAGACCAAGTGAGCATTTTGTCACATAAATTCCACGAATAGGAACCCAAGAATTAAAATTAACAGTATCTTCAATTCCTCCTGCAAGAGTTTTTTTTCTAGGATTACTAGTATAAACATTACCTATTTTAAAAGCAACATTAAATGTTTGCTCAAGAGTACCAAAGTTTTTTACTCTTGCTATTGGTATAACCAAGCCACTTGAATCAATTATTCCTATTGGGTTTTCAATAGCTGTAACTCCAACATCTTTAATTTCTTGTGCTCTAACTCGGATATTCTTATAAGCGCTGTCATTGCTAGTATTTGTGTCTCCTTGTAGAATAGATTTGCAAACAGCTAATAAAGTTCCTTCTGTATTTAAGGTACAAGGTCTAAAATTTAGAGTATGAATACCAGGAGAGATTGTTGCAGTATCAGATGCATAATATAAATTTCCAATTCTAAAAATTAAGGAATCTTTTTGATTTATTGTTCCAAGATTTCTTACTTTAGCTTGTGGAGTTATAATTGCTCCATAATTATAAACAGAATCTAAAAGTAATGAATCAACACCAACATCGCGGAAAACCGAAAGAGTTGGATTAGCAAATATAATAGAATCAAGCATAGAAGCTCCGCCATATTTTAGAGTATCAATGGCCATAATAGTATCTTTTGACCAAGTTGAATCATTTCCTGTTTTGAAAAGATGAATTAAAAAGCTATCTCCTTGAGCCCACAAAGAATTTTGTTTTTGTAAGTTGAAGTAAAGTTGTGGATAAATATCTACTGTGTCTACTCGTGTACTTTCTGGTCCGAGTGCATAATTTATAAATTGTATTAGTTGATTAGGATTTCTCTTTAACCAACCTTTAGCTTGAAGCACTTTAGGAACATTGCTTTGATCTTTTACTTTCCATGCACCTGTACTTAAAAGTTTGACATGTTTTGCAGTATCTTCAAGGAAAGTTGTTGGAAGTATAGCCGGATTTCCAAGAGGACCTTTTTTCATATGTGCAGTATATAATTTAGATTCAATAGTTAGAGAAGCAGACATATGACCAGTATCTGTTGGCAACAAACCAGAAAAATCGACTCGCCATTTACCTGGAATGCCTCCATCTGGAATTTTACTATGTAGAGTTCCGGTAGAACCATTATTAATAAAAACCTGTACATCTGTAGAATCTGATGTTTGTCCATTAAATGACCTGAATATTTTTCCTCTAACTAAACCCGCTTCGACTATACTTGGGATAGCTAAACTTCCTATTAAGGCTAATGTAAGTGCTATATCTTTTGGTTTCATGTATAAATTAGATAAAAGAACTTTTTAAACTTTTCTATTGTTACTATTAAATAGTCAGTAGGTTGTGGCAGTATGCACCATTTGAGGAAGGTTCTCTTTTTAGACATATTTATCAGCATTGTAATAACCCATGCAACATTGTCAATAAGAGAGCTCGGACCGCGTGTCGCCTTAGCTTTAGCGGTGGCGCAAAAACTCGCTCTCTTGATTACACAGACACCGTTCCGAGTGAAACGAGGAATCTCCATTGGAGATTGCCACGACCGAAACGGTCTCGCAATGACAATTCGCATCACTTATTGGTCGCACCCTTCAGAAACGCTCTATTTTGCTAAGATATTTTCTAATTCAACTTTCGGTGCATCTTTTTGTATTTGTAAATGCTCTGAAGCATCAAGAATCTCGATACCAACAATATCTTCATTAGGACCGAAATCAACCGCAATATCCTCGGTTAATCTTACCGTGGTTACCTGCGTTGGTCCTTTTTTAAAAGATATGTAAGCGGCATCAACCTGCGGGTCATATTTAATTTTCATAATTTACCTCCGATAAAAAACACATACACGGTTACAACAACCCATCGTTCTGATTCTTCAATCACGATAGGCATGACTTGTTTTATTTCATAATATTTGCCTTTCCATACTGCTTGAAAAGGGAAATTCTTGCGAAAAGCACATCTTCCTTTCTTGGCGGGTAACTCTTCACCTTCTCTAATTGTCTGTTCTACTTCATTTTTAGTGGCACCTCGGTCGAAAAGTTGTTCCATTGCATGTTGTGAGAAAATAATCGCTTTCGTATCTTTCATATAGCTACCTAAATACCAATCACCTTTTTAAATGTTAAATTATTATTGCAATACTATTACAAATGTCAAGCGGAATCTTAGTTAAGGAAAACGTATGGGTGCGACCCCGTTAGAAATCCATTACATGAAGTTACTTAAATCATATTAATAATTATAATATATTACATCAGTTAATTTCTAACGGGGTGCGACCCGTTACGATTCCTGACCTAACGTCAGGACAGGTTTAGCGTAATCAATGCTTCGCTAGCAACATAAAACGAACCAGTGATTATGATGGGAGTTCTTCCTTTACTTAGATTGAAACCTTGCTTTATTGCATCTGAGACGTTTTCGGTAATTTGAAACGAAACCGAGAACTTGCTAAGCAATTTCGCAAGTTCGGAGCTTGGAATATGACGTGGATTCTCGGATTGGGTTAAAATAAATAGTTTTGTAACGGGTGCCAAGATTTTAAATATTTCTTTAACTAATTTCCCTTGACTCGCGCCGAAAACAATTATCACTTTTTGCTTGATAGTATTATTAATGACGTCATAAAGACTTTTCGCCGAATCAGGATTATGTGCGCTATCAATAACGATTAATGGGTTTTTAGAAATGATTTGACAACGAGCAGAGATTTGAGTATTAGCTAAGCCATTTCTAATACCATTTTTAGTAATTCTTAAGTCTTGAGTGTGTAAATATCGTAAGACCGCTAATGCAGTAACCGCATTCTCAATCTGATGTTTTCCGATAAGGTTTATTTTGTATTTACCCCGCACCAATTTTTGAGTCTTGTTTGTTCCAGTGTAAATTGTTGTTTGAAAACTTTGCTCACTTGTGAAATTGGTGCGGGGTTTACCAACAATACCATTTTTATCTTTAATTGTAAATTGCGAACCGGTTAAATTGGTTTTTATATTAGTAACCTGTAGTTCTTTTTGTATATCATAATATTGGTTATTGGTTGCTTGTATTTTGTCTTTAATTATCTTTAGTGCGGATGGTCGCTGCGGTGAAATTACAACAAAAGAACTTGGGCTTGCCCCGCACCTATGCTCAAATTGCCGATAGTCATTTCTTGAATATTGAGAAATAATCTTCGGTCTCGTATGCATAGGTGCGGGGTGAATGATTCCTGCTTTTTCCTTAGCGATTTTCTTTAGCGTTTTACCCAATATTTCAATGTGGTCATAACCAATTTTAGTAATTACCGCAACTTTCGCTTTCACAACATTAGTGGCATCTAACCGACCACCTAAGCCAACTTCTAAAATTGTATAATCAACCTTCTTTTCTAAGAAATATAAGAAGGCAATCGCAGTTACCGCTTCAAAAAACGTAATGTTATACTTTTTCGCTGTTTTTCTGATTTTATTGACTAATCGGTCTAAATCTTTTTTGGGAATTTCTTGGCCATTAACTTTTACCCGCTCACAAACCGAAAAGAGATGGGGGGATGTGAAAAGACCGGTTCTTAAGCCGCAATTACGTAACGCGGACTCAATAAAAGTCGCAGTGGAACCTTTGCCTTTTGTTCCAGCGATTAGAATAACATTAGATAATTTCTCTTGCGGATTTCCTATCGAATATAGAAATTTATAGAATTTATCTAACTTAAAATCATAATGCGGTGATACTACTTTTTCATAATTGAATAGTGATTCTAAAAATTTATTGCCGACGGTATTTCGGATGGCTATTTGCTATTAATAAATAGTAAAGTTATTGACTGAACCCCGCACCAATTTTAATGAATGCTTGGGTTTGATGTTAATATTGTCGTCTTTATCACCGCTCACCCGGAAATTGGGGCGGGGCGAATCCCAACAACAACTCTGCTTCGCAAGCCAGTTCTTCGCCAACATAAATCTGGCCGGCTACTTTGGCAATTTTACCCTTTAGACTGGTGATTTCACAGATAATTTTTAACTGGTCACCTGGTCTTACTTTCTTCTTAAATTTCGCCCGCTCAATTCCTAAAAATAAGGGGATGGTATCTTTGGTGACCGCATCCGGTCCGGATATTTTTACAATTAAAATTCCAGCTGCCTGCGCCATCGCTTCAATCATCAATACACCGGGCATTAACGGATAATCCGGGAAATGTCCTTGAAAGAAGGGTTCGTTAACCGTAACGTTTTTTATTGCTTCAATCTTTTTGTCGGTAAAATTAATTACCCGATCGATTAATAAAAACGGATATCGATGGGGCAGTATTTTTTTGATATCATCAATTTCCATATAAACCTCCTAAACCCGCATACAGTAGACAGCATACAGTAAACAGTAGGCAGGAATTTTTTCCCTGTATCCTGTATTCTATATTCTGTATCCTGTTATTCATTCTGTTTATTTATTTTCAGGGCGGATATTCTTTGATGCTTGTTGAATTAGGTTGCCGAGGGATTGTTTTATTTCCTCAATGCGTGGTGCACTGCCCGACCCTTCATAGATAATTTTAGAATTTACCGGGTCACACAATTTAACACGAAAATCAACTTTCTTGCCCTGTTTCGAAATAGAACCGATAATTATGTAATCCGCTTGTAAGGTTCGACCAATCGAATAGGCGTCCGGTTCGGAAATTTGGGTAGTTAAACTGATACTCCTTATTAAAAGTGCATTATTGACATCGCTCGAGCTTATCATTCGAACCTTGGAAACGTTTTTGATTAAATCAAAAATTGCCGAGCGCATTGATTCCCCGACATGCTCTTCTTGGGCATCCTGGCTCTCTTCATAAATTGGAAAGACCGCAATAAAAATAAAATCCTTTTGTTGGGTTGACGGTGGGATGACGGTCGCCGCATATTCTTTATTGAGTTCATCTAACACCGCATCGGTTAAATCTAAATCGGTTTGAGCATAAACAATTTTTGCTTCTGAAGCATCTAAGATTAAACTAAAACCTTCTTTTAAAGCAACTTTTAGTACCACCGCTTGAATCTTTTGAACAATCGGTGTAATCAGCTCGCGGTTTTTCTGTTCCATCTTGCCGCCTTTGCCCCATATGTCTTGAGTATAATCGTCGTATTCTTTTTTGAGTTGGTTGAGCTCAATAAGCTTGGCCGCTTTACCTGGTTCGGAAAGCATCAATTTTTGGCTTTCAAATTCAACTAAAGCGCGGTCATAAATTGTTTTTAATGAATCGGCATTACGCTTATATTTTGCAATTTCGGTATCAAATGCCCTTTGAGCATCGCTCGCGGTGCGATAGTTTTCAATGATATATTTGGTATCAACAACACCAACCTTTTGTTCTTTTGCTGCTTCAACTTGGCTAATAGCTATTAGTAAACCGCCAATAGTTATTAGTAAATTGCGAATGTGAGTTTTTTTCATTGTTTCTCCTTTTAGTTATTAGTCTTAAACCAAGATAATTGTCCTTTTTGATAGTTGCTACTTTGGGGAAGTTGGATACGAATATAATTGTCGCTTAAACCAATATTATTATCTTCGACTAAAACTTCTAAATCTGTATTAATAAACCTTTGACGAAATGTCTGTTTTTTCTTGACCGCAACTTCTCGCAAAATACGAACCCGTTCTTTTTTAACTGAGTTCGGCACAGTATCCGGAAATTTCGCCGATTCCGTTCCATTTCGGCAAGAATATGGGAATACATGTAAATAACCGAATGGAAGCTTCTCGACAAGTTTTAAAGTATTATTAAAGATGGATTCATCTTCATAAGGGAAACCAACAATAATATCCGTGCCGATATTAATACCCGAAATCTTGGCAACTATTTTATCGACCAGTTTACAGAAATCACCAACGGTATATTTGCGTCGCATCAGTTTAAGCAACCGGTCATCACCGGATTGCAATGGAATGTGAAGATGGCGGCACAATCGGACGGTTTGCCATAAATTAAGTAGTTCATCCGTAATTGTATCAGGTTCGATAGAACTTAATCGAACCCGATAAGTTGTATTATTCAGCGATTTGATTAGTTTGGTCAATGAGGAACCATTATCTATGCCATAACAACCTAAATTTAGACCAGTCAAAACAATCTCTTGATAACCCAAGTTTATGTAATGGTTAATTTCCTCAATAATTGTGTCCGTCGGTACTGATTTCGGTCGACCGCGGATAATTCGTGCGATACAAAAGCTACATTCATTGGGACAACCATCTTGAATCTTGACAACCGGTCGTGAACGTGCCGAAGCATAATGGATATTAGGTGTTGGATATTGGATATTGTCGAGAAGTGTAATTTTGTCTTGCTGCGCAATAACCGCATCAATGCCCGGCGTATTTAACAGCTTGTCTCGTTCTAACGAAGCCAAACAACCGGTGACAATTAATTTTGTATTTTGATTTTCGATTTTTGAATTTATCGTTCGCCGGATCATTTTCCAGGAAGTTCGAGCGGCTTGGTGAGTAACCGCACAAGTATTAACGATTACAAGATTAGAAAATTCCAGATTGTCAGGTTCAAGATTACTAATTTTATAATCTTTTAATCTTTCAATCTTTAAATCTGTTAACCGATCGCCTTCTGCCTGGTTGAGGCGGCAACCGACGGTAATGACTTTTACCATAAAGGACAGAGATAATAAATTTCAACTGAGTTTCTATCAATTTCCATTGAATTTCAGTAGTTCTTGGAAATTTATTCGCTTAATTTTTCTTATTTCTTTCTTTTGTGCCTTAATGTTGATTCTTCATCAAGGTGGTCTTCGAAAGTAAACTTAACGCCCCCAGCTCGCATCTCTTCTTCTGACATTTCCTCTCGTTCCGAGATTGGTTTTCTTCGCGGTCGGCGGGTTTTTACTTTTGTTGGTGGTGCTTCAGTACTCTCGACCTCTTCAAATTCTTTTACCGCTTCCATTGAAAGCAGTGCTTTTTCCGAAAGACCGATACGTCTCATTTCAAAATCGATATAGGTTATTTTAAGGTCAATTTCGTCACCGATCTGATATTTGTTAGTGCTAGCGGGAGTTTCCGTTTCCTCTTCTTTCTTAACTAATTTATTTATTAATTGGGTACGGGGAACATAACCTTCAATGTTATGAGGCAGACTGACAATAACACCCAATCGGGCATAGTCAACAATGCGACCCTTAATTTCATCGCCAACCTTATATTCGGTGCTTAATCGATAGAATGGGTCTTCTTTAGTTTGCTTTAACCCTAATGCCATTTGTCGGTTTTCTTTATCGATTTCTAAAATTATCGCTTCGATTTTTTGATTCTTCTTGACAACTTCACGAGGATGACGGACGCGTTTGGTCCAAGAAAGATCCTGATTACGGATTAATCCTTCAATACCTTGTTCAATTTCCGCAAACGCGCCAAAGTTTTTAAGCGCAGTTACATAGCAATATACTTTTTGCCCAACTTGAAATCTTTCTTCAATAACCGACCAAGGGTCGGGCGTTGCTTGCTTTAAACCTAATGAAATTTTTCGGCTGTCACGGTCAACATTTAAAATGACGACATCAACCGAATCACCAACTCTTAAAATCTGTGACGGGTGATGAACCATTTTGGTCCATGACATCTCACTAACATGAATTAGTCCTTCAATATTTGGTTCCAACTCAATAAACGCACCATACTCAGCAAGAGAAATAACCTTGCCCGTAACTCTTGTCCCAATTGAATATTTTTTCTCGACTTCTTCCCAAGGGTGTTTTTCTAATTGTTTGCGACCAACCGTCATCCGGAACGATGCCGGGTCTGCTTTAAGAATTTTTACCGATATTTTATCACCAACATTAATAACCTCTTTAGGATGAACTACTCGATCCCAAGACAAATCAGAAATATGGAGTAAGGCATCAACCCCGTCAATGTCGACAAACACGCCAAAATCAGCGATACTGGAAACTTTCCCTTCGACGACATCGCCAGTTTTTATAGTTGAAAATACTCGCTCGCGTGCTTCATTAATCTTCTCTTCTAAAATTATCCGACGGGAAACTACGATATTTTTCTTGGACGGATTTAAAGAAAGAATTCTTACATCAAAGGTCTGCCCGATTAAGTTGTCAAAATTAAAGACTGGTTTGGTATCAATTTGACTGCCGGGCAGGAAGGCTTCCTGCGACATAATCTCAACCATTAAACCGCCTTTAACTTTTTTTAGTACTTTCACAGGAATTGATTCAGCGGTTTTCAATTTTTCTTCAAAAGCGTTCCAAGCGATTTGAAAATCAGCTTTCTTTTTAGAAATAGTCGGAACGCCTTCTTTGTTTTCGATTGATTCTAACAAGACGTTTATCTCTTTACCTTCTTGAAGCTCATCCGATGATGAGAATTCATCGAGTGGTAAAAAAGCTTCGGATTTTAGTCCCAAGTCGACGATGACACCGTTGGCAACGATTCGGACAATTCGTCCTTTGACAATATCCCCAGCATTAAGCTCGGGAAATGCATCGTCATATATTTTTTTAAGCGCGGTTCCTTTCTCCACTTTGTCGCGGTTCTTAGATTTTGTTGTTATATTATTATCCATTAGAGTGTGTCCCCCTGCTTCTCGAGATTTTTTTTATTGTTTGTACAACTTCAAAAACAGTGTCCTGCGGTGTCGAAGCACCCGCAATAACACCAATGCGTTGCAAATTGTTAAACCACTTTCTTTGCAACTCACGCTTATTCTCAACTTGATAGACTTTTGTTCTTATTTTTTTGACGATACCAGCAAGACTGATAGTATTAGCACTGTGTCGAGAACCAACTACAATCATTAAATCAACATTATTGGCAATCCTTTTACAGATTTTCTGTCGATTCAGAGATTCTTTACAAAGCGTATTAAATATGCGGATCTCCTCATGATCGCCGATATTAAACGAATTGACCGCATTCTGAAAATACTCGAAAGGAACGGTTGTCTGTCCGATTATACCAATTTTATTATTTCTGAAGACGGAGTTGGAATGAAAAACTTTTGCCAAAGGGCGAGCATAACCTAAGATACCTTTTACTTCCGGGTGATGCTTATCACCGACGACAACCGTTAGATAGCGGTCAGCTTTAAATTTTAGTGCCTGATTCTGGACCCGCTTGACATAAGGACAAGTCGCGTCAACGACTCGGCACCCAAGATTTTCAATTTTAGCAATAACTTCAGATGCGCAACCATGAGAACGAATCACTACTACCGGCTTTGCCTTATTGGTTTTCATTAGTTCTTTAATGTTTGATATCGTTTTTACGCCTAAACTTTTTAGTTCATTGACAACTTCAGCATTATGAACAATCGGTCCCAAGGTGTAGACATCGGTTATGTCTTTAGCTTTTTGTGCTTCTCGTTTAACAATCGCAATTGCCCGTTTCACACCTGAACAGAATCCCGCCGGTTCGCCGATGATAATTTTTATTTTCCTATTCATTTAATAACGTTTCAATATCCTTTCGCACAAGCTGAGATAGTTTCTCATAATCATCGCGATTATTGGCAAAACCAGACGGTAAGATTGGCTTGCCAAACTTAACTGCTACATTTTTAGAGCTTATCGGATTATAATCTTTTCTAATATCTCGGTCAATAAGCCGCGTAAAACGTCCGTGCCAGACTTCTCTTACACCGGAAATCACCACGGGAATGATTGGTACTTGATTAGTTACCGCCAAAAACCCAAATCCTGGTTTAAATGGCAATAATGCTTCAAATTTATTACGGGTTCCTTCGGGAAATATTAATACGGTCTTTTTATTTTTAAGCAAGGTACTAGATTTTCGCAGCGCTTCGGATGCCTGACCGTCCCGGGCCAAAGGAATCGCATTCCAGAAGGATATTAGCCAAGTAAAAAATTTAGAAACATTAAATAGTTCGACCTTAGCCATAAAATATATCTCCTGTCCTGCTGCAAGTCCGATAAAGAACGGGTCGATGTTGGAGCGATGGTTTGCAACTAAAATCTGACCGGAATTTCTGATTAAATTGTTTTGACCAACGACCCGAAAGCCAAATAATGTTTTGGCTAAGATATAAGCGATAACTCGTCCGGTTTTCCATCGCAGTTTCATACTTTATGAATTGCATTATTTACCTTATGTAATAGTCTTGTTTTAATCATATCAATGATAAATCTTATCTCTTCTTCGATAGTCAGGTTGGTCGTATCAAGATAAATCGCATCGGGTACCCGTACTAAAGGGCTGACTTCACGGTTCGAATCAATATAGTCCCTTGAAATCAGATTATTTCTAACCGTATCAATCGAAGATGAGGAGCGTAAATCCTTTCGTCGACGGTTCGCCCGTTCGTTCAAATTACAGTCCAAATAAAACTTCAAATCCGCATTAGGAAATACAACGCTCGAAATATCCCTACCTTCACATATCGTATTTTTACCCATTGCAGCTTTTTGCTGTTCTTTAACCATCTTTTCACGAACAACGGGAATTGCTGAAACCTGAGACACCAGACTATCAATTTCTGGTCCACGAATCATTTTCGAAACATCAACACCATCAAGACAGATATGATAACCACCGTGGGTAAGTTCACCTTTGAATTCAATTGAAGTATTATTAAGTAATTCCTTTAAGAGACCGATATTTTTAATATCAATCTTATTATTAATGATTTTATAAGTTATTGCGCGGTACATCGCACCGGTATCTAAATAGAACCAACCTAATTCTTGTGCAGCACCACGGGCGGTTGTACTTTTCCCGGATGCGGCAGTGCCATCAATGGCAACGATATAATTTTTCTGCATTGAGATTATTTTTCTCGCGGCAAAACAACATTGCCATTTAGAGTTGTATTTTCTCCTAAGAATGCACTGTTAATGCACCTTGTGAATTTGGTCGGTTGGACCAGATATTATTATATAGATATTTTAAGATTTGGCAAGGGGTTTGTTTGTAAATTTTATGAGCGTGACCGGTCCCGTATATTAATAACAACCAAAGAGGTGCCGAGACACCGAGAAAAAATAACCTCAAGTTATAAAACTCACCACAGAGACACTGAGAACACGGAGTTATCTATAAGGAAACCAGAATACAAGAGAAATTCCTTTCTTGGTTTCCTTATAATTTTTATCTCGGTGACTTTGTGCCTCTTTGATATGAAATCTAACATATATAACCCACTGAAATAATCCTTGCGATAATTTGTAATATAAGTCTTAAAAGAATTGTTGCGATATAGTTTGATAACATCTTTATTTTATGGATTATTGTGAAGCGTTCAAGATATTCTGCGAAAAGATTTATAACAAGTTTTACTTAATGATTTATTCCCTTACTCACTAATATACTTATTTAAAGGAAGGGACAATACCCCATTTTTAAAAGAATTTGAATTAAGGATAATGAAAAAGAGAGCGTTAGATGAAATTTTACCATTACAAATATATAACTTATAGTTTACATTTTAATCCGCCAAAGGTAGTGAGTTTTTACGGGTCAAATACCTAATTATCTCTAAACTCATTATAAATTAGTTGTTAGGTGAAACAAAGGTAAATTTAATATATATATTTTCAGACATTATAGTACACAACCCTTTTTGTTTATTTGTTATAAGCGATGAGTGGAAATAGTAATCAGCGTTGACATTTTGTGTTTGAGTAATATCATATGTAATTGTGAAATATGCATCGCAACCGATAACACGAAATGAAAATAGGGAATAAACGGATCAGACAGATTTTAAATACAAAAAACAATCCGTTAAGTCAGTCAAATTGGTGGTTTAAAATATAAAAACAAAGATGAAGAAAGCGATTTCGCAAATATCGGCAAGAACGGTTTTAGGGAATCAAAATCTGCAAAATATCTTTGATATACTTTTACAGATTGCGGGTGACCAAAAAATCTATTTAGTAGGTGGGGCAATTCGGGATTTTATTATCGGACGAGGCGCGTGCGATTTTGATTTTGCGGTGTCAGGCAGTGGCGTTGAATTTGCCCGCAGATTTGCGAAAAAGGTTAAAGGAACCTTTGTAATGCTTTCCGAAAAAGATGATGAAGCACGAGTCGTTTTACAGAAAACAATTACTTTCGACTTTAATGGTTTCGGCGACCGCTCGATTCATGATGATTTGCTAAGGCGCGATTTTACCACTAATGCACTTGCGATTGATTTAAGAAAACCGACTCGTCTCATTGACGACTTTTCCGGTATTCGGCATCTGAAGTACAAAATAATAGTTGCGGTTAGTGACAAATCGCTAAAATTAGATTCGCTTAGAATTCTAAGAGCTTTCAGATTAGCATTAGAACTTAAGTTTAAAATAGATAAGAAAGTTTTGACACTTGTCAAAGAAATAAGTTTAAGCGATATTGCGCCGGAACGAATTTCTTATGAGCTGTTAAGAATCTGTGAAGCATCAAAATCTTATGCATATATTAAACTTTTATATCGGTTAAATCTGATGTATCAGATATTTCCTTTAGCCGACGAACTGCTAAAGGATAAAGATTTAACCGGACACTCTTTGCGGACTTATAAGAAAATCGAATCGATTTTAGCCGGAGAAAGTTTTTTCAGCCAATTTTCTGAAGAGTATAAAAAATATTTCGATGATTTTCCATATCGTCGAGCGATCTTAAAAATTGCCGGTTTGTTTCATGATATTGCTAAACCACACACTCAGTTTATGACCGACGAAGGTGATATGCATTTTTATGGTCATGATAATTTGGGAGCGAAAATTGTCCAGCGACTTGCTTATGAGAGATTACGGCTTTCCCGAAAACAGGCACAGACGATAAAAAATTTGGTCTCGTATCATATGCGACTGCATCTTTTAGCAACTGCCCCCGAATTAACCGAACGTGCAATCAGGCGGTTCTTTCGAGACTTGGGCGACGAGTTTTTCGGGCTAATGATTTTAACCTATGCCGACGGTTATGCGACTGCTAAAAAAACGGACCATTTGGAAAGAACTATAATGAGAATGATGACGCTTAAAAAAGCGGACGATTCGAAGAAAATCATTAAGCGGTTAATTACCGGCGATGATTTAATTGCACTGGGTTATAAGCCAGGACCAGATTTCAAACCAATCTTACAGGAATTAGAGGAACTACAATTAGATGGTAAAATCAAGAGTAAGGAAGATGGCTTTGAGTACATCAAAACTAAATTCCCCCAGTAAAACAAGGAACCTCACTACTGAAGAATTTGAAAAATGGTGCGGGGTTGACAATTATAAAAAATCCGATTAAATTAAACATATGGAAACAAAGATTGTTGCGATTGCGAACCAAAAGGGCGGTGTTGGTAAAACTACTACCGCAATAAATCTTAGTGCAGCAATCGCATTAGAAGAACAGAATGTTTTGTTAGTTGACATCGACCCGCAAGCACATTCAACTTTAGGGTTAGGGGTGCAAAAGCAAAACGTTACCAAATCAATTTATGATGCGATTCTGGACGAAACAAAAACTAAAGATATTTATATTAAAATTGATAAATATTTAGATTTATTACCGTCATCGATATCATTAGCTGGGGCGGAGGTTGAACTGGTATCGCTCCTTGACCGGGAAAAACGGTTAAAGCGTGCCTTAGAAACAATCACCAATAATTATTCATATATTTTAATTGATTGCCCGCCGACCTTGGGTTTAATTACAATTAACGGATTAGCCGCGGCAGATAGTGTTTTGATTCCAATCCAAAGTGAATATTATGCATTAGAAGGGATTGTTCGTTTATTAGATACAATCAAATTAGTAAAAAAACATTTAAATCCCAATTTAGAAATTGAAGGAGTTGTATTAACAATGTTTTCTAAACATATTAACCTTTCCATACAAGTGGCGGCGGAAGTGAGAAAATATTTTGCGGGGAAAGTTTACGAAACAATAATTCCCCGTTCAATCCGTTTAGCTGAAGCACCCAGTTTTGGAAAAACAATCTTTCAATACGACCGCAATTCTTCGGGTGCGCACGCCTATCGAGCTTTAGCACAAGAGTTTTTAGCCAAACAAGTAAACTTAATCCCGATTAATCAATCATTAATAAAAACAGAATCAATAAATGTAGAAACAATCAAACAAAATGACTAAAAAAGCATTAGGTAAAGGCATTTTTGCATTAATTCCACAGGCTCCAGAAAAAATCGAAACCGAACCAGATATCGTGAAATATCTCTCAATCGCGTTAATCAAACCGAATCCCTATCAACCGAGAAAAAATCCTTTAGAAGATTTATCGGATTTAGTCGCCTCGATTAAAGAAAAAGGTGTAATCCAACCCGTGGTAGTCCGGACCAGAAAAGAAGTAAATATGGATGTGATAAATTACGAGTTAGTTGTTGGAGAGCGACGTCTGCGAGCTGCTGAACAAGCGGGATTAACTCGAATCCCGGCAATCGTAAAAGATATTACTGAAATCGAAATGGTCGAATGGGCGTTGATTGAAAATATTCAGCGCGCAGATTTAAATATAATCGAGCAAGCATCAGCTTATAAGCGGTTGATGGAAGATTTCTCGATGACTCACGAAATGATTGCGGAAAAAGTGAGTAAAGACCGTTCAACCATTACCAATGCGCTAAGGCTTTTGACATTGCCCGAATCGATTCAGAACTACCTCATGCAATGTAAAATTACAGCTGGTCACGCACGTGCACTTTTAGCTTTAACAAATCGTCGCGAACAAGAAGAAGTTTGCGAACGAATTATAAAAGAAAACCTATCCGTACGTGAAGCAGAACGACTCTGTATGAGCGCGCCTAAAACACGAACACGAATTACTAAAGTGCCAACGCAGATCCTAGAAAGAGATGTTCATCTTGTTGCCTTAGAAGAACAGTTACAAGAATATTTACGCACAAAAGTGCGAATAACAAAATCAACTCAAAAGGGGGCTGTTAGTATCGAATTCTATTCGGATGATGATCTAACCCGATTAGTTAAATTGATTACGGGCAATGAAGTTCAATTATGAAAAAAGAGGTTGAAGTAATTGTAACACCTCTATATAAACACCAATTCTATCAGAGACGATTTACACTCTGGCAAGTTAGGATAATTATCGTCGTTAGTCTTCTATTTGGTTTGTTAGCTTGCTTGGGTATTTACCTCCTACATTATACTAATCAACAAAATATAGCGATACGATATTTGTACGAACGCAATATGCAATTAGAAAAAGACAATCAAAAAATAACCGAATTACAGAATCAATTAAAATATTTAGAAGCAGAAAGAAGAAAAATTGCTTTGATTTTAGGTGCAGACAAAAATCCGCCGCCACTCGACTTGGCTAATTTACAAGAAGAATATAAACCGTATCAGCAACCGGAGACCGCGACCGGTACGCGATTTTCGGTGGCACCGACGACAGGTTATATATTGTCACGAGGAGTGAGTGTATCACACGATGGTTTAGATTTTGCAACGCAATTAGGGATGCCCGTTTTTGCTGTTTCGAGTGGAAAAGTTGAGGATGTTGGAACTGATACTTTTTATGGTAATTATGTTAAACTTGATTTAGGAAATAACTACAAGATATTCTATGGACACCTTTATAAAACAATCAAAGCAAAAGACGAGAGTGTTAATGCGGGTGATATTATTGGTTATGTTGGGACATCGGGTAAATCGAGTGCTCCGCATCTCCATTTTGAGCTTTGGCAAATTAAGGCTGGAAAACCGGTTCGGCTTGATCCAGAAAAGGAGCTAAAATCAACTCTCAAGCCACGAATAAAAACCGAACCGCCCAAAGTAAAAAAGGAAATTGATGAGGAGGCAGAGGAAGAATAATGACCCCACCCTATTCTCTATTCGATGATTTTATAACCCGTTGTTTCATATTTTTCAAATGAGTGCCTGCCCAATAAATCTTTTGACATTTAAGGCAACAAGCAAAATCTTCTTTTGTTTGAAAGATATAAAATGGTACTTTGCCTCGTACTTCTTGTTTCGGGACACGCAACAATATTTCATTACAAATAATACAGCGAGTAAAAAGATTTACTTCTTTGTCCAATTTAAAATGTTCAATAACCTGGTTAATCTGCTCGGTTATTTTTTCGCTTGTAATCAATAAAACTTCCGGATAATCTTTTAGTTTTGTATTGCGAGTAAGAATTATTCGTTCTTCCGCTTTAGCGAGACGGAGTAAGGTTAACGGATTTTTATTCGCCAAATTTTTCGGTCGGATATATTGAGTATCGAATCCGCGGATTCTCAATTCGCGGGCTAACTTTCCCAGCATAAAATCAACTAAAAATTGTACTGCCATAAAGAATATATTAATAATAAATGAGAGCTCGGAAAAAGTCGCTCTCTTGATTACACAGATTTCTGAAAGATTACACAGATACTCATTTTTATTGGTTTTAATCTGTGTAATCAAGACTTCTTCAGAAGTCTTATAAAAAAGGAATTAGAGAAAGTGGGGTCAAGTTCTCAGGCGGCTTGAAAGGAGGTTTGCATTGCACGGCTAAACGGGGTCTGAATAGCCGTGAAGGAGGTTAAGATGCTTTTATGGTAGGTGCCCGAGAACACCTTTCCCTAATCCCTTTTAATCTTATATATTAGACCAAATAAATTGTTAGAAGAAGCAGTAAGCTTAACTTATATAATTATAGTGTCTTTTCCAATATGTGTCAAGTGGAATTGTCTAGAATGTCAAATTGTCGGTTTTATACTATTACCAGTAATTTTAAATATTTTTGCCAACAAATAGAATATACCAAGTCCACAGGTTAAAGCAACCGCTAAAGCACCAAGTGCATACCAGAAATTAATCGAGACGAGTTTAGAAAAAGGGAATTTTATTATTAAATAGCTAATTAAACCAGCGATAATTGAAAATACTAAGGATAGAAACATTGTGTGTAGGATTTTTTTACCACCAAGCGGACCGATTTTCCTTCGGCATAAAATAAAAAGAAGCGCGATATTAATGAAAGCACAAGTTGATGTTGCTAAAGGAAAAGTCAGAAATCCAATTTCCCCCATCAAGCTGATATTCATTATAAAATTAAGGATCACTACTCCAAGCCCAACAAACGCGGGTGTTTTAGTATCTTTTAATGCATAAAAACAAGCTGCAATACTACGAACCCCGGCCGCCGCAAAAATGCCTGGCGCGTATAACATCAATGCTTGAGCGGTAAGGATCGTATCTTGGTGATTAAATTTTCCACGCTCGTAAATTACTCGGCAGATTGGAACGGCTAAAACCAAAAACATCGTTGCGATCGGCAGGGTGAGTAACGAGACCAATTTTAAAGCATGAAGTAGACGTTCTTTTAGCGCACTGATCGTGCTCTGAGATATGGTCTGAGAAAATTCTGCTACCGCAACACTGCCGATTGCGACTCCAAACAAACCCGCCGGTAAATGCATTACTCGATAAGCATAGTTGAGATAACTAATCGAGCGCTCGGCTAATAAAGTGACTAAAAAAGTATTAACCGCAAAGTTAATTTGATAAGAAGCAAGCCCTAAAATTACGGGAAACCACAAAAAAAAGACTTTTTGCAGTTGTTTATCTTTAAGGTTTAAATAAAAATGGTACTGGAACCCTTTTTTAATTAATAAAGGCAGTTGGATGGCTAATTGAAAAAATGCTCCGATCGTAACGCCATAAGCCATCCCCAAGATTGGCTCGACACCTCGATTTACAAAAAATTTATAAGATATAATAGGTACAATTATTGAAAAGATATTGAAAAAAGCCGGCGCGATTGCTGGTACAAAGAAATTATGAAACGCATTTAAAATTCCCATTACCCAAGCTGCCAGCGCAACAAATAAGAGAAATGGGAACATTATTCGCGTTAAAGCAATTGTTAATACTTGTTTGCCGGTGGTTGCACCAAAACCATAAGCGATCAACTTAACAATATAGGGAGCAAAGATAATTCCTAAAATCGTAATTAACCCGACAAATAAGAACATTGTATTGAACATATTGGAAGCAAATTTCCAAACATCTTTTCGTTCTTTTTGATTTAAGTTATCGATAAAGGTTGGCACAAATGCCGCAGAAAGAGCGCTTTCAGCAAATAAATCTCGTAAAAGATTAGGAATGCGAAATGCGACCTGATAAGCATCCGTTGCAAACCCAGCGCCAAAAAGATACGCAAAGACTGATTCGCGACCCAAACCAGCAATACGGCTGATTAAAGTTCCAATGGTAAAGTTCCCGACCCGACGTGTAAACCCTGCATTTCCTTCGTCTTTAATAAAAGAATTATCTTTTTTTGTAACACCATCTTCCCTTGGCTTCTTTCTCGAGAAGAGCGCAGTAAACTTATCTAGCATTTTTTTATCTTAAAAGAAAAAAATCCAATGTCAAGTAAATTGTAAAAAACGGGACATGATAAGACATATCGGGAGGTTAATCTTATAAATAATTTTTTGTTGCAAACTGTTTTATTCTTATTCTAAGACAAACTTCACCGCTTTAACCGGGTATACAAAACAATCCGGTTTCCAGCCATGGGAGATTGATTTTACGGTAAAGCCAAGTTTATTAAATATCACCTGCCATTCTTCCGGCGAATGATAGGTGCAATTAGTATCTGTACTGTATAACAATTTAAATGTAGAAGAATGAGCCCTGCCAAGAAAAACCCCAAATTGACTAATCAAATTGTCTTCCAGCACAATTAATTTTTTACAGGTTCGTTTGGCTTCTTTGAGCAAGGATATTTGGTCTTGAGCGTGATGGAGAACAAAAGCTAATATCCCGATATCAAAACTAGCGTCCGGAAAAGGAATCGTAACACCATCAAAAACGATGTCGGTGATATCAACTTTACTGAAATTAGCAACATCGATGCCAATAATTTTCACGTGTTTTTCGACCTGAATCTTTTTCGCTAAATAACCACTGCCCATACCAATATCAAGTATTTTGGCGAAGGGTTCGATATTGTCTTTCATAACATTATAGGTATAACCAGCGCCATGCGAATGGACGAAGTGCATAAACTTTATATAAATATTTTCGTTCGCGGATGTATTTTGAACCGGCACTGCTTTTTTTCGAAAAGAGAAGAGTTTTCCGACAATAAAGACAACAAGACTTATTGTCCAGTAACAGAAACCAATAATTGAAAGTAATAGCTGAAACGTGGTATCTATCCATCGGCGAGAGCGGATTTTCATCTAAAAAACCTACTTTAAAAAAACCTTATTGTCAATGAAAAGTATAAACCAAATATTGTAATTTATATCAAGTTCTTTTATAATCATTTAACTTTAAGCGTCGATAAGAAAAATGGACAATATCGAACTGGTTAATAAAATCCTCGAAATAAAAAAAAAGAAACATGCGGTAGTCTTGGTTCATAATTACCAGCGAAGCGAAATTTACGAAGTTGCCAATTTTATTGGCGACTCATTAGATTTATCGCAAAAAGCCCAAACGACCGAATCCAACATCATTGTTTTTTGTGGAGTTCATTTTATGGCTGAGACCGCAAAAATTCTTAATCCCGAAGCAAAGGTTCTAATGCCCGATATCGATGCCGGCTGTGAAATGGCGGATATGATTACGGTTGAGGCATTAAGACACAAGAAAAAAGAACTGGGTGATGTTGTGGTAGTTGCTTATGTCAATACACCGGCGGACGTAAAAGCCGAATCCGATATTTGTTGCACTTCGGCGAATGCAGTAAAAGTCATTAATTCAATTTCCAAAGATAAAAAAATTCTCTTTGTGCCCGATAAAAATTTAGCATTATATGTACAAAACCAGACTAAACGAAATATCATCCCATGGGAAGGTTTTTGCTATGTCCATGCTTTATTCTTTAGAGCCGAAGATATCGCAAAAGCGCGACAAGAATATCCAAATGCGAAAATTATTGTTCACCCGGAATGCTTACCAGAGGTCATTCAAGCGGCTGATTTTGTTGCTTCGACCAGCGGTATGGTCAGATTAGCAAAAGATTATGATGAAGTCGTTTTAGGAACTGAAGCGGGTATGTGTAATCGGATAAAACGAGAATATCCCAATAAGATTTGTCATCCTTTAAAAAGAACGGCAATTTGTGTAAATATGAAAAAGACGACATTAAATAAAATTCTATCGGTTTTAGAAACCGAAACCAATGAAGTAATTGTTCCTGAACCAATCGCGACCAAAGCCCGTCGAGCAGTAGAAAAAATGCTGGCGATTGTATAGTCAAATAACAAACAGGCATTTATTTTAGAAAAGACGAAACCCAATTAATAAAGAATTAATTTTGGTGAAATAGATTAAAATTGCTGTACGGATTTTGATGTGGGATTAAAGAGATTTTAAAAAATCCAAATTGTTTTATCTGTTGACATACAATATTTTGGGATTATGCTATTGTAGATATGTTTGTAATATTAGGACGTATTTCGAATAAAACCTAAAAAATTAATAGCAGGAGGAATATATGTTTGGAGAATCAAGTACAAACTTTCAGATTTACTTTTGGGTGGGCTTGATATTATCGGCTATAATCTGTGGATTCTTATCTGCAGATATCGCCGCGAAGAAGGAGCATAACTCTACAAACTGGGGACTTTGTGGTTTTTTCTTTGGTGTTTTTGGATTAATAGCTGCCGCTGGTTTACCGATTAAACAAAAAAATATTAATAGTAAGCATAAATCACAAAAAAAGTGTCCTGATTGTACAGAATTTATTAATACGGACGCATTTGTGTGTAAATACTGTGGTCATAAGTTTAGTAAAAATGATATTATTTCAGAAACTGTATCTGTAATAGATAACAGTGACATAGAAGTACAAATAGAGATGCTCAAATCAAGAAAGGATTTATCTGATTTAATCAAGGCATTTGAACAAGAAAGCTTACCTAATCGACTTAATGTGATTGAAACTATAAGAAAATTAAGAGATAAAACAATCACTCCATATTTAATATATGAATTAGAGAAACCACGGTATAATCTTCCTGATTACTCAGAATTATTAGACAAAATAACAGAAGCAATAAAAGAAACCGTTGATAGTTCTTCAATCCCTTATTTAATATCTAGTATTAAAAAAGGAGGATATGGTAGAAAAACAGAAAAACTAAAGGAAATACTAAAATCGATAAATAAATCATAAATAATTAGAAATACCTCCTATATTTCTATAATTAAAACCATCCCTTGAAATCGGTTGCAAATTCTACCTGCAGGTAGAATAAAATGTGACTGATTAGTAACAGCATTTTGTCGCGAAACTGTAATCTAATCATATACATGTCATATTCTTAACTCTATATTCTCCTAACATAGGGGAGGTATCCCCTTGTAAGTGTTCAGTATTTCGGTAACATTTTTTAGTATAATGTTATCATGAAAAGGAGCATTATTATGTTACCTACTATTAAAAAAGCCATAACCGCTAAATGGCTGTTAGTTGTACAAGAATACGAT
>Ga0315274_10002251_pt1 | contig 29227 bp, 24 predicted proteins | sample YL17G02_20_MG_FD_203700 | JGI IMG/M metagenome (GOLD analysis project Ga0315274, IMG submission 203700) | Sediment microbial communities from Yellowstone Lake, YNP, Wyoming, USA - YL17G02_20 | ecosystem: Environmental > Aquatic > Freshwater > Lake > Sediment | place: USA: Wyoming | collected...
GGGGGGCGGGAAAAGATGAACAAATCGGGAATGGGGGCGCAGCGTTCGAGAAAGACCGGAGACTTGGATGTCGTTCAGGTTCTGCTCGATCGAATGCCGGACAGCGCATTCGCCGTCGACCCCGATGGCCGCATCGTCTACGCCAACCAGTCGGCTTGCCGGCTGCTCGGCTACTCGGCGGACGAACTGCTGACGCTGGGCGCCACGGACATTATGGAATCTTCAGCGGCAGAGCGGGCGTTGCGCGGGCGCGAGCTGCGAGCAGCCGGCTCTCTCACCTTTTCATCGGATTGCCGCCTGAAAGGAGGCGGAGGGTTCCCGGTCCGCCTGACCGCCAGCCGTGCGGAAATTGGGGGCCGTGAATACCGCCTCTTGTTTATGCACGACGCCAGAGCGGAGAAGCAGACCGTAGAGGCGCTCGAACGCGCGCTTTCCGAATCCGCGCGCCGTCAGGAGGAGGTCACGGCGCTTCTCGGGGCCTCTCGCGCCGTCCTGGAACAACGCGAGTTGAGCGAGGCGGCCTGCTCCATATTCACCGCCTGCAAGGGGCTCATCGGCGCCACCGGGGGGTATGTCGCGCTACTGAGCGATGACGGGCTCCAGAACAACGTGATATTCCTCGAGTCCGGCGGCATGGCGTGCACCGTTGACCCGGAACTTCCCATGCCGATCCGCGGCTTACGGGCTGAAGCCTACCGGATGGGTGAGCCGGTCTATGAGAACCACTTCGACACCAGCCACTGGACCGAGTTCATTCCCGGCGGCCACATGGTGATGCGCAATGTCCTGTTCGCCCCCATGAAGATCGATGGCAAGGCGGTGGGCTTGTTTGGGCTGGCGAACAAACCGCAGGACTTTACGCCGGAAGATGCCCGCATCGCCGCGGGCTTCGGCGAGCTGGCGGCCATCGCGCTGGTGAACGCCCGGGCCCTGACATCGGTCGAGCGGAGCGAGGGGCGCCTTCGTTCCATCGTTCAGGCGGCCAACGATGCGATTATCTCCGCCGATACAGCCGGCAACATCGTCTTCTGGAACAAGGCCGCCGAGGTCATCTTCGGCTACTCGCCCGATGAAGCCATCGGACGTCCGGTCACCATGCTGATGCCGGAGCGGTTTCGGGATGCGCACGGGAGCGCGATGCGACGGGCTGCCGAACAAGAGCAGTGGAAAACGATCAGAAAAACCGCCGACGTCATCGGGGTCCGAAAAGATGGCCGTGAATTCCCCATAGAACTGTCGCTGGCGGCCTGGCAGGCGGGCCAGGAATCGGGCTGCACCGCGGTGCTGCGCGACATCACGGAGCGAAAACGCGCTGAAGAAGAAGTGCGAAGACAACAGGCGACCATCCGCGAGTTGTCCACCCCCGTCTTGCCTCTGGTGCCGGAACTCTTGATCGTGCCGCTGATCGGCTCGGTGGACTCGCAGCGCGCCCGGCAACTGACCGAGCAACTGCTGAAGAGCATCCGGGCCAACCGCGCCCGGGTGGTGGTGATTGACGTGACCGGCGTGGCCACCATGGATACCGTCGTCGCCAATCACCTGGTGCAGGCCGCGAAAGGGGCCCGCTTGCTGGGAGCCCGGGTGGTCCTGACCGGGATTTCCCGTGACATTGCCCACACGCTGGTCACCCTCGGCGTCGACCTGAGCGAACTGCGCACCGTGGGCGATTTGCAGAGCGGCATTGAAGAGGGCTTGCGGCTGTTGGGCTATCAGCTCAACCGCGGCGGCGCCGGGCGTTCCCATGCCGGGGGCGGCCTGGGCCAGTCCGCCAACCGGCCCGGCGAGTAACGCACGTAGGGACGCCCCCGCCTGGCCGGCTGTGATATAGAAAGCGGATATGGACATTCAGCACTACGTGATCACCATTGCCGTTTCGCTGGCCATCGGCCTGGCGGGCTTCGTCGCGGCCTATAAAATCTTCGACTGGCTGACGCCGGGCGTCCATTTCTCCGACCAACTGAACGCCGACAACCGGTCAGTCGCCATCTTTCTGGCGGGGCTGTTCATCGGCCTCGGCCTGCTGCTGGGGAACGCGGTCAAATGACGCGCCGCGCGTCACTGCTGCTGGCGCTCGCCGCGGCCCTTGCCCCCGGCGCTGCGGCGCAAGAGCCATGGACGCCCGACCGGGCCACCATCGAACGCCACCTGGGCCGTCCCTACGTGTGGGGGGCCAGCGGGATGAAGTCCTTCGACTGCTCCGGCTTCCTTTGGCGGGTTATGCTGGACAATGGCGTCCTGACAAAGCGCACCACAGCTCGCAAATACTACATGTCACTGCCGCGGCTGGCCAAGCCCTCCGCCAAGAGCGAACTGGGCACCATCGTCTTCTTCGACAATTTCAAACACGTCGGGATCGTGAATGACCGCGACACCTTCTACCAGGCGCAGGTGCACGCCGGCACAAATCTCTCGCGCTTCGATCCGTTCTGGCGCCAGAAGGTCTGCGGCTTTCGCGCCGTGCGCAGGTAGGTGTTAGGTGCCAGGTGTTAGGGGTACTTGCTAAATTCCGTCCAAGACAACAGAGCCGCGAGCGTCAGCGAGCGGGTGCCCCGCAAGGCCAGCGCAGCGCTGCGCCAGCACCCGCTCGCTGACGCTCGCGGCTCTGTTGCTGCGTCCATTCTGTAATTCTGCAGGTACCTCACCTGACACCTATTTTCCGGCGTTGCCGGGGCCGCCCGTGGCATGCAGCCGCGGCAAGCGATCGTTCACTGCCGGGAGCTTGGGGAAGGCGCCGTGCGGCTCGCTCTGGTACCAGTAGGCCACCGTGAACCAGTTGTCGGCGCGGTGGTTGGCGTGGCCGTGCTCCATGGTCATCTTGATCGACTTCTCGAACGGGATGGGGTCCGGGATGTGGAAACGGTAGACGAAGGACCGGCTTCCGGCGCGTTCCACCCCCACCAGCGGCGCGCCCGTATATAGATAGGAAAACGGCTTCTGGAAGTCCCAGGAGCCGGTGTAATAGTCTTCCGACCCGGTGCCGATGATCTGCGGGGTGGTGGCGCCGTCGATGAAGACCATCTCGTCTCCCTCGCCCCACCAGAAATCCTGGTTCTGCAGCACGCTGTGGGTGACCCCGACGAAGTGGCCGCGCCCCGTGGCTTCCAGCATTACGTAGTTGCCCTCGCCGTTTGGGTTCTTCAGCTTGTTGGCGTCGGGGTTGGCGTTCCACGGTTCGCTGCCGCCTTTATTCGGCGATGCCTGCCGGTACTGGGCGTGGAAATAGGCGGTGCCCGGGGGCAGCGATTTCAGCTTGCGCAGGTCGAAGTTGTAATAAAACGCGCCGACCGGCTGCAAGCCCTCGTGCGTGACCGTAATCTTCGCCGAGCGGGCGAACGGCATGTACCAGTAACTGTTCAGCGAGCGCAAGGGCGCGACGTTCAGCGGCAATGACTGGTATTCGATGTACTCGCCCAGCCCCATGCCGAAGAAATCACCGACGGGCGTTTCCACGCTGGGCGTTGCTTCCCCGTCCCAGTAGATCCGCAGCACCAGCTTTTTCAGGTGGTAGGGCTCGCCGGAGGCGATGGTGATCCACATGTGGGTGATGGCGCCGGGGCCCGGCTGGTCGGCCAGCGTCACGGTCTCCCCGGGTTGGATCCGGAGGCTGTCGGCGTTGCCGCCGGTGCGGTCCCAACTGCCGGCCCGCGCCGCCGAATAGTCTTTCAACCGGCTCAGCTCTTCCAGCGGGGCTTGCGAATAGAGAAGCGGGGCGGCCGCCAGAAAAAGGCAAAGCGCGGCCGCAATCTTCAGGCGAGTCATATCCATGCACTCCTTTCCGGAGCCGCAGTATAACCCATTATGGGCTGTGGGCTGTAGGCCGTAGGCCATCCTGTGATCGGCGTTGACCCACAGCCTGCAGCCCACAGCCTACAGCCGAAGCCGTCAGGTTCTGACTTTCAGCAGCAGGTAGACGCCGGTCAGCCCGAACAGCACGTCCGGCGCCCAGGCGGCCATGGCCGGCGGCAGTTGGCTGATGTTCCCCATGTTTTCGAACAGGTTGGCGACGGTCCAATAGATGATGGCGATGCCGATGCTCACGGCGATGCCGGCCAGCGCCCCGCGCTGCCCCACCGTGAAAGCGAACGGGACGGCGATCAGGGCCATGATCAGCGCGAACAGCGGGAAGGAAAACTTCTTGTGGAACTGGACGGAAAGCTTGACGACGTCGAAGCCGCTCTGATGCAGGTCGTCCACATAGCGCTTCAGTTCCTGGTAATTCATCTCGATCGACTGCCTCACCTCTTTCTTGAAGTAAGCGGGCCTTTCCTCAAGATACGGAAAGGCTTCGACCGCGAAGCGATGGAAGCCCGTCACCTGGATGCCGTTCACCTCCCGCACCCAGCCGTTCTCCAGCACCCAACTGTTGACGCGCGGCTCCCAGCGGGCCCGGTCGGCCGAGATGCGCCGGCGCAACTGAAAGGTGTGCGGGTCCAGATCGAACACGCTCACCTGGCCCATCACGTTTTCCGAGGGCTCAAAGAAGTTGTAGTAGTAGATCCGTGAGTGCTGGCCGAAAATCCATTTGCGCTCCGGGCGCAGATAGGTCTGCGGCGGGCGGCCCTTGATCTGGCTGCGCAGCGCTTCCTGCTTCTTGTTGGCGGCCGGCAGATAGAAATGGTCGAAGGCAAACAGCGCCCCGCTCAGGGCGGCCGCCGCCACAAACACCGGCAGGCTGACCCGGTACAGGCTTACGCCGCTGGCCTTCATGGCCGTGAACTCATTGCGCTTGGTGAGCATGCCGAAGTTGGCGAGCACCGCCACCAGCACGCTGATCGGCGCCACCACGTAAATCAACTGGGGCGCCAGGAACAGGAAATAGGTGGCGATGGTGCTCCAGGGAGCGCGATAGCGGTAGATGTCGTTCAGCAGGTCGAAGAAGGTGATGATCTCGGCCATCATCAGGAAAGCCGCCAGCACCACCAGGAAGTAAAAGATGAAGCCGCGAAGCACGTAGCCGTCCAGCAGTTGCGGAGAAGGGAAGCGGAATCGGCCGGAGGCGACGGCGCCGGTCACCCGCCCTTCCCAATGCTGAAAGCGGGTGATGCGCGACTGCAGGTAAGCCCGGGCGCGGAACAGCCAGGTGGCCAGGGTGTGTTCCCGATCGACGCGGAACAGCAGCAAAACGCCGAACACGAAAAAGCAGCCATCGGCCATCCACACGGCGCGGCCGGGACTGAGCCGCCCCTGGCGCGCCATGCTGATGCCGGCCACAAACAGCATGTAATAGGCAAACACCAGCAGGACGGTGAGAACCACGCCGGCCGACTTGCCGCCCCGCCGCGACGACAGCCCCAGCGGAATGCCCACCAGCGCCAGCACCAGGCAGGCGGCCGGCAGCGCCAGCCGGCGGTGCAGCTCAATCCGCCCCGGCGGGCGGTCCGGGTGTCCGAAGGGCAGCGCCAGCAGCTCGCTGGTATAGCGCTCGGTGAAGGGTTTGGCGCGCGTTTCGGGCGGGACCGGCAGAGAGACCGGCACGTCGCTCTCGCTGAACCGCGAGATCAGGTACTCGTCCGGGTTAGGGCGCACTTCGTGGCTGCTGCCGTTCACCAGGTGCAGTTGCAGCCGGTTGCCCGCCGGGTCGGGAAGAACGGTGGCGCGCTCGGCGAAGGTCACCTTGGGCCCCTCGCTTGCCGACAGGTCGGCCAGGAAGACGCCGCGCCAGTCGTTGCCTTCGCCCCGCACGTCGCTCACGTAAAGAACCAGGTTGGTGAAACTCTCTTCGAAGACGCGCGGCTGAATTTCGGCGGAAACCTGCGAGGCCGCCAGTTGGTTTTGAATGCGGACCATCTCCCGCACGGCGCGGGGCGCCACCCACACCGAGGTGAAGGCCGCCAGGGCCGTTCCAAACAGCGCAAAGCCGGCCACCGGCACCACGAACTGGCGGACGCTCAGCCCGGCGGCGCGCACCGCCGTCACTTCGCCGTCGCTGGCCATGCGGCTCAGCCCGATCAGGATCCCGACCAGCACGGCCATGGGGATGGTGAGCGAAAATGTGGCCGGTAGCGTCAGCAGGAACAGCCAGGAAACCAGCCCGCCGGAAGCCGACTTGCGCACCAGCAGCTCCAGCAGGCGCCCCACGTCCCGCGCAAACAGCACGAAGGTAAACAGCACCAGCCCCAGCAGCGCGTGCTTCAGGATCTCCCTGAGAATGTACCGGGTGAGAATCCGCATCGGCTAAGCGGCATTCTACCACGCGGGGGCCGGCCGCCGCGGATTCCGCCGATTCCTGTGCATTTCCCGCTCTCCCGTGGTATCGCCCTTCCCAGGGTGCTTGGGGACAGGCTACCGGCCCTTGGAAACTGTCTGGATTTCCGGTACAGACAGAAACATCGCTGTGGCCTGTGGTCTTGCCTGAGAGTGACCCTCCAAAACCTCGAGAGGCACGAACCCAAACTGCCGGTAGAAGGCCACGGCCTCTGGCTTTGCATCCACGACGACGCCGATGCAGCCAAAGTCCCCGGCCATCTGAAGCGCCAGATTCAGCACAAACCGCAGCAACTGCCTGCCCAGACCTCGCCCCTGGAAGGATTCGTGAACCGCAAGCCGGGCGAGCCGGAGAATCGGCAGAGGATACCTTGGCAACCCCCTTCGCCCGCTCACCGGGAGGTCCTCGATCTCGATGTGTCCCGGAGCCACCGTGGCATAGCCGAGAACACGGCCACCTTCGACCGCGACATAAGTGGTTCCGATGTGATGCCGGAACTGGTTTTGGCCGGCATACTTCTGGAGGAACCGGTCAAGGTCGGGATCGCCGGAGCGAAACCCGGATCGAGCGTCGGATTCGCGAAGCGCTCTAATGTCCATTTCCGGTCATGAGGGCACGAAGCTGCTTGGTGGGCCGCGGGCGCGCCGTCATGCGCTTGGTGATCTCCCGGCCCGACCGGCGCGACACAACAATTCGCGCAGGCACGATGATGTCGGTTGGAAGCGCCTGGAGCGCGCGGAGGTGGTGAAGGATGGCCTCCTCGACCAGATGGCCTTTCTTTACCCCAGTGGCGCGAACGTGGTGTTCCAGCAGCGCCCGGGTTGTCGAGGAAATCACCGCCGAGATTTGCGATTCCTGTTGCGTTCCCATAATTGTAGCTAATTCTACATTTTCGTAGAAACGGCGTCAAGCGCCCTGCGGGTCCTTGCGCCTATTCAAAAGCGCCCGGGCGGACTGTCCCTTTGTAGGGAACCACCACGAACTCGAACCGTTGCGGTGGAAAGTCGCGCAGGTTCCGAGTGGCCAGCTTCAGGTTGCGCAACTGTGCCAGCGCCTTTTGAAAGGCGTCCGGGAGCCGCCAGCCATGGTTCCGGCGCAAGGTCGCTGCCAGGTCGGCAGCCTCGCGCTCGATCGGCAGGAGGGGAAAGCGGTCCAAGAGACGAAGCGCGAGTTCGGCTGCCACGGCGTCGAACCCGCAGAGCACCTCGGCTCGTGTGATCACAGAGATGGAGGCTTCTCCCTGGACCTCCTTGAGACAAGACGTAGCGGCGCGAAGACCGTTGAAATGGTCGATCAGCACCACCAAGTCCAGCAGGACTTTCACCGCCACTCCTTGCGCAGTCGTCGCTGGTAAGTCACGCCGTTCCCTCTCCGCCACAGGCCACTGGTCTGCTTGAGGAGCCTCTCAAAGGAAACATCCTGCTGCTGTCGCATACGGCGGATCGCTTCCCTGACTAGCCATCGGAACGCCCTCTGATGCGGCTTTGCGCTCCAGCCACTCCTTTTCTTCAGCGTCCAGGTTGATGATTGTCCTAATCATAGATATCAGATATCGATCATAGGCGCCTTAGACAGCGCGCGTCGAGCCCGGCGCGGGAAAGGTGGGAAAGGGGGAGGCTGGAAAGGTCCGAGATCGGCGAGGTGTCACTTGCCGCTTCAGAAGTTCATCTTCAGCGCGAACTGCACCACCCGGGCATCGCGGGTGGCGGTGATGGTGGCGAAGTTGTTGGCCAGCGGATCGATGCCCGTGGCGGAGGTGGTCAGCGCCGTGCCCAGCGTGGTGAACGAGGGATGGTTGAAGGCGTTGAACATTTCGGCCCGGCACTGCCAGCGCAGTTTACCGTCTCGAATCGTGAGATTCTTGAAGGCCGCCAAGTCCCACTTGTTGATACCGGGGCCGCGCAGGCTGTTGCGGCCCATGTTGCCGAACGTTCCGGTGGCGGGGCGCGCGAAGGCGTAGCGGTTAAACCAGTCCTCAATGGTCCGCGGCCCCTGGGAATTTCCCACGACGTCGGGGCGCTGGTTCTGGGTACCGCCAATGCCCGCGACGTCGCTTGACATATTGACGTCGAAGGGTTTGCCGGAGTTGAAGCGCGCGATGCCGGACAACTGCCAGCCGTTCACCAGCGGAGCGAGAAAACCGCCCCGCACGAGCTTCGGCATGGCCCAGATGCTGTTGATATTCAGGATGTGGGTGCGGTCGAAGTCCGACGGGCCGCGCTCCCGCCGGGTGTCGCGCGTGTCGGCAGGCAAATCGCCCGTGAAGTAGTCCGAGGAAGCGATGTCGATGCTTTTCGAATACGTATAAGCCAGGCCGAAGGTGAAGCCGCGCGCCATGCGCCGGTTGAACGTGGCCTGGAGCGAATGATAGCCGCTCACGCCCGAGGTCTCGCGCGAATTGATGGAGCCCCAGCCGGGGTAGGGCCGCACGGCATTGACGTTCACCTTCCAGAATCCTGCCACTCCGGGCTCGGCGTTATTCAGGTTCATCAGGTGCATCAGGTGGGTGCCGCGCGAGGCCACGTAACTCACGTTCACGATAGCGCTACGCATCACCTGCTGCTGCACCCCGAAGCTCCATTGCTGAATCGTCGGGGCCTGCAACGGATTGCTGATGGCCGTGAGCGACGGCGGGGCGGCCGAGGGTGTCTCAATGCCGCCCGCCGGGTTGCTGAGCGAGGGATTGTTGATGGTCACCGTGTGGGTGAAGGGCGGATTGTCGAAGGTGGCCTGGATGAAGTTCTGGATCATGGGGCGCGAGTAGTACACGCCGTAGCCGCCGCGCACCGCGGTGCGGCCCTTGCCGAAGATGTCCCAGGCGAAGCCGAAGCGCGGCGCAACCAGGTCCAGGTTGTTGCCGGTGACCCGCCGGCCAAACGGCGAGTTCTTACCGGCGACGATCAGCCCGTCGGAAGGGTCGCCCGTGCCCAGCACCCGGTTGCCGTTCGAGGGGTTGATCTGGAAGGCCTGGCGCAGGTCGAAGCGCGAGGGCAGGAAGTTGGCCAGCACGTCGGCGGCGTCGTAGGGGTTCCAGAAGGCCGAGTATCGCATCCCGACGTTGAGCGTCAGCCGTCGCGTCACCCGATAGTCGTCCTGCACGAAGGTCTCGAACATGGAGTAGCGGGAGCGCGAGACGGTGGACTTCTCCGACTCGGTATAGGTGGCCGGCAGCCCGAGCAGGAGGTTGGCCACCACGTGCTTGGAAAAGGAGGTGTTGAACGTGAACTGGCCGTTGGTATAGGGCGAGACCGGCACCGCGTCGCTGCCGCCGCGCGAGTAGAAGGCGCCGGCCTTGATGGCATGGCGGCCGGCCAGCTTCGTCAGATTGTCTGACACGTCGTAGTTGGCCACCTGCGTGCCCCCCACGCGGGAAACCACCAGCCCCGCATACGTCGAGCCGAGGCTGATGGCCGGGATGAGGCCGCCGTCGTTGTCCGGGAAAATTTCGCTGATATCCAGCCCCAGCTTCTTGCGGTTCGCCAGCTCGTTCTGGGGCCGCTGCGACCACTGGTAGGCCGAGTAGGTGAACAGGAATTCGTTGAGCAGCGCCTTGGAGGGGAGAATGGTCTGGCTCAGGGAGATGTTCTTGCCCGGCCGGTCGGCGAAGCTGCCGGCAAACCCCGGGAAGCGGTTGGTGACCGAGGTGGTGCTGTTGCCGCCATAGGGATTGCGGATGTCGGACTTCATCTGCGTGAAGCGCCCGAACAGCTTCCAGCGCGGGCCGAAGATGTGATCGATGCGGACCATGTCCTCGCGCACGCGCTGCGTGCTGGGCGCCGCCGAAGTGTAGTTGATGGCGCCGGGTCCCGCGAAATTCGGTTCCGGATAGAACTGGATCAGTTTCTTCGCGTTGGGGTCGATGCGGGAGGCCGGGATGGTGCCGTCGGTAAACCCGCGGCCGGTGACCGGGTCCACCATCGGGTCGTCGGCCGTCCCCCACACGCCGTCCCGGCCGGGGCCCAGTTCGCGGAAGTCCCCCTGCCGCATGGCGGCGCTGGGCACGGTGGTGTTCTGGGAAGTGGCGCGCATGTTGATGTGGTTAAATTCCTGGTTGAGCAGGAAAAAGGTCCTTTTGCGTTCACGGTTGTAGTCGCCGATAACCACCGGGCCGCCCAGGTTGTATCCGAAGTTGTTCAGCTTGAGCGGCAGCACGCGGTGGGTGAAATAGTCGCGGGCGTCCAGCGCGTCGTTGCGGAAGAAGTGGAACAGGCCGCCGTGGAACTGGCGGGTGCCGCCCCGCGTCACGACGTTGATCTGCGAGACGCCGCCGCGGCCGAATTCGGCGGCGAAGGTCGAGGTCAGCACCTTGAACTCGGCTATGGTTTCGATCGAGGTCAGCGTGTTCACCGGGCCGCTGCCGATCAGCGGATCGCAGTTGTTGCCGCCGTCCACGCTGATGGCGCTGGCCGTGTAGCGCGTGCCATTGATATTCAAGTATGGGATCTGGTTCGGGTCGGTGCGGTCCGGCATGTCGCTGGACACTCCGGGGACCAGCTCCAGCAGGGTGACGAACGACCGGCCATTCAGTTGCAGGTCGCGCACCTGGTCGCCCGAGATCAGCCCGCTCTGCTCGGAACTGGCGATCTCGACCTGCGGCGCGCCGGCCTCGACCGTGACTTCCTGCGTGACGTCGCCGACGCGCAGTTCGAGGTTCACGGTGAGGCGGTCATTGACATGCAACTCGACCCCTTCCTTGGTCGCACGTTTGAATCCGGGATGCGCGGCCGCGATGCGGAAATGGCCGATGGGAAGGGCGGGGAAGAGGTAGGCGCCTTCGGCGTCGGCGGCGGCTCTTTGCTCTGCGCCGGTTTCGATGTGCGTGGCGCTGACCTGCGCGCCCGGCACCGCCGCGCCGGCCGAATCCACAACCCTCCCGCCAATCGCCCCGGCGGTTTCTTGCCCGAAGGCCAGGGGAGCCAGCCCCACGGCTGCGACAAGGAGCCAAACAAAGGAACGCCTCATGGCGCGTGACTGTAGCACCAGCGGGAAGCAGAGGCAAGCCGGCGGCACAACGGCGGCCGCGGGAAAAATAGCAGAGCCGCGACCGAGGGCAATAGCCCGGCGGTCGCGGCTCGTTCCGCGGTTGAAAAACTCAGGAGGCGCGGCGGTGACCGGCCTGTTGCTCCTTGACCATGATCGCCGCCGTGCCCGCCGGCGGCACGCTCTCCGGGTACACCTGGCTGGCCATGGCGTAAATCGGCAGGCCTTCGGCTTCCTTGCAGAAGATGAGTTTGTCGATCCCGGAATCCAGGTCCACCCGTAGCATGTCGCCGGCGTGGACCTGCTCGGTGGCGATCAGGTTCGAGAGCGGATACACCAGGTGGCGCTCGACGGCGCGCTTCAAGTGCCGGGCGCCGTACTTCAGGTCCGTGCCCTCGCGCAGCAGGTAGCTCTTGGCCGCGTCCGTCAACTGGAACACAAACTGCACGCCCTGGGCGGAGGCAAAGATGCGCTGCTGCACGTAGCCCAGCTCCAGGTCCAGAATCTTCTTGAGCTGTTCGTCGCCCAGCGGCTTGAACACCACGGACTTGTCGATGCGGTTCAGGAATTCCGGCGTGAATTTCTTGCGGGCCGCGTCCAGGCCGGCGCGCGAGATCTTGTCCCACAGGCGGCTGTCGGCGGCCGGCGCCGCCTCCACGAAGCCCATGCCCGGAGAAATGATGTTGCTCATCTCCGCCGAGCCCAGGTTGCTGGTCATGAAGATAAGGGAACGGGTGAAGTCCACGCGGCGGTTGTCGCCCAGCGTCAGCGTCGCTTTATCGAGAATGCCCAGCAGCAGGTTCCACAAAGCGTCGGAGGCCTTCTCAATCTCGTCGAACAGCACGAAGCTGAGCTTGCACTGCTCGGTCTGGTATTGATTCAGCGTCTCCTGGCTGAGCAGCGGGTGCGTTTCGCGGTGGCCCAGGTAGCCGGGCGGGGAGCCGATCAGCTTGGCAATCTCGTGGCTGTGCTGGAACTCGGCGCAGTCGATCTTAATGACCGCCCGGGCGTCGCCCACCAGTGATTCGGCCAGGGCCTCCACCATGCGGGTCTTGCCGGACCCGGTGGGCCCCATGAACAGGAAGGTGCCGATCGGGCGGCCGGGGTTGTTCATGCTGGCCAGGTAGGTCTGATAGACCTTGACCACCTGGTCCACCGCCTCTTCCTGGCCCACGATGCGCTTGTGGAGATTGCGGTCTAGTTTCTCCGCCTGTCTGCCCACCAGGTTAGCATTCAAGACTTTCTGCACGCGGGTCATCGTCTTCACGCCTTCGCTCCCTTGCACACCCGACTCACAAGCAAGTGCCTTGCCACACTCAAGCTGCCTCTTGCCTCCTACTTTCATAGACATGTAGAGCGCGTGAACGGTTGGCCGGAGCGCGGAAAGGGAATCCCGGTTCCACTTTCTCGCCCATTCCGCGCCTTAATCCGCAATTCACTTGCGGGGAGGCAGGAGCGGGCGCATTTCCACCCGGCTGGCCAGAGCCCGCTGCGGCAAGCGAAGCAGGGCCAGCACCTGCTCGGCCACGTCAACGGACTGGAGCTTCCAGTCGCTGGCCGAGGCCTTGACCCCCATCCCGAATTCCGTTTCGACGCTTCCGGGCATGACGTAGCTGACGCGAATCTTGTCGTAGCGCACGTCGAGCATGAGCGCCTCGCTGAAGCCATTGAGGCCGAATTTCGAGGCGTTATAAGCGGCGCCGCCGGCGAAAGCGTTCTTGCCGGCCAGGCTGCTGATATTAATGATGTAGCCGCCGCCCCGCTTCTTCATCAGGGGGATGGCCAGGCGGCTGCAATAGAACGGCCCGCACAGGTTGGTCTCGATGACCGTTCGCCACTGTTCGGGCGTGGTATCGGCAACGCCGGCCGAAAGCCCGACGCCGGCGTTGTTGACCAGTATGTCGAGGCCGCCGAAGCGCCGCGCAACCTGGTCGAACATGGCGGCGACCTGCTCGTCGCGCGCCACGTCGCAGGCGAAAGTAAGCGCCCGCGCCCCGAGCACGGAAGCGCTGCGCCGGAGTTGCTCCGGGTCGCGGCCGCAGATGGCGACTTCGGCCCCTTCCTCGATCAGCGCGGAGGCGATGGCCAGGCCGATGCCGCGCGACCCGCCGGTTACCAGAGCTTGTTTGCCGTCCAGGAAGCCCATCGTCGTACCTCCAGTGCAGGGTTCGAATGTAGCGGCGGCCTTCAGGCCGCCACTTCAAACCGTTGCGGCGCCGCCGCCAAACGGGGTTGCCATTTCAATGGACGCCATGGCGGGTGGCGGCCTGAAGACCGCCGCTGCACTCGCCACGAACCGCGGGGCCGCCTGTGGAAAGGGCCGCCGGATCTCTCCTGCTATGAGATGTGTGGGAGGAGAGCGAAGATTTATTTTGTCGCGCGGCGAACCAGGGCAGGGCGCTTTCCGACCAGGAGCATGGCGGGAAGGGCGCGAAGGAGTTGGAAGGAACGGGAGTTGGGAGCAGGAGTTGAAGTGATGTCTCATAGTTTACATAATATCTCTTATCAGACGCTAGATCCGGCCCCCTCACGCCGGCCATAATCGATTGGGCTATAGAACGGCGCGAATGCATTCAGCAGCGCGCGCTGGAATACGGCCTCGCGCGTCAGCCGCCCGCCGGTCAGAATGCCCCAGGTGCCTTCGCTGCTCCGCACGTCCTGCCTGCCGGAGAGCTGGTCGATCACCTCGGCCAGGCTCCGGCCGCGCTCGACCACCTCGCGAATGATGGCCTCGGGCAGCGGTATGGATCCCCCGCAACCAAAGTAGGTTCGCCTGCCATCACTGACACACGCCCAGTTCTCGAGCCACCCAGACAATTGCGGACTTCGGATCTCGGATGGCGGATTGCTTTCTGCGGTCTGCTGGAAATCCGCAATATGCACGCCGCCTTCCATGCCCACCCAGAAATCGCCTACGTGCACAAGCCCGCGGACCGCCTGCACACGATTCCACGCCCCCCGCATGATCTCGGCGCGCTGGAGCGGCGTCTCGCGCACACCACTGGGCACGTCGTGCGCCCGAATTTCGGCGCGGCCCAGTTCCCTGCCCAATTTGCCCAGCACCGCTTCCAGGGCCCGCAGCTTGGGCCCGCGTTTTGATCCGAGCACAACAAGCATAGGGTGCAGGTTACAGGTTGCAGGCACACCCGGGCAACAGGCGATGGCCCCTGTCCCCTGCGACCTGCCACCTGCCACCTTCCAAGCCCGATGGCCATGCTACGATAACTGGGAATGTCAACGAGCGACCCGGCCAGCGTGGACATTTCCAAGAGCAAGGGCGTCACCATCGTGTGGTCGAACGGGCACCGCAGCGAATACGCGCTGCAATACTTGCGCGACCATTGCCCCTGCGCCATCTGCACGACCAAGGCGGGGGCGCCGCCACCGCCCGGTCCGGCGAATCCCCTGCCCCTCTACAAGCCGCCGCTCCGCATTCTGGACGTCGAAAGCACCGGGCGCTACGGCATCCGGTTCTACTGGAACGACGGCCACAGCACCGGCATTTTCTCCTTCGACCACCTGCGCGAGCTGTGCCCCTGCCCCGAATGTAGTTTGCCAACAGAGCCGCGAGCGTAAGCGAGCGGGTGCTTGCGCAGCGTTGCGTTGGCCTCGCGGGGCGCCCGCTCGCTTACGCTCGCGGCTCTGTTGGCGTGACTCGGATTTTGGCGGCGGCGAGCTTTAGGTATATGGTTCTTCTCCCAAAAGTGTGACTACGTTTCTGCAGGCAGCGGAAGCTGCGCGCAGCAATGATGAATAACCGCTGTGATTCCGATGTCCTGTTTATGGCAACCTGCTGTTATCGCTTCTCTTCCGCGACGTCACACTTTGGGGAGAGGAGCCTTCTTTTTGTCCTTCTTTTCTTTGGGCGCTTTCTTCTGCAGATCCATTCCCTGCGGCTCCTCGACAATGGCCACGTAGCGCGCGGTGCCGAAGCGCGAGAGCCAGAAGCCGGTGGTCTTGCCCAGGATTTCTTCCAGGCGGCTGAAGCGGATCAGCGGCGGGCCGTTGCGCTTCCACACCGTGGGCTCTCCCACCAGAAAATCCTTCTCGTCGCCGCTGATCTGCAGGGTCATGGTTCGCTGTTCGTCGGCCTCCTCGGTCAGCTTGTAGACGCGCCCCTCGACATAGCTCATTTTCTCGACGCGCTGGTTGCCGCTGCCGTCGCGGCCCGAGTAGCTGATGCGCAGGGTGTTGAAATTGATGTCGTACTGGTTGCCGCCCGAAGCGAAGACGACGTGGTCGGCGGTGGCATTGCCGGAATCGATGGGATAGAAATCGTTGCGCTGTATCCAGCCGCCGACCGGCCGGGACCCGTCGGCGCCCGGCTTTTCGCCGATTTCCAAAAGGATGCTGGTGCCGATGGTTTTCCCCTCCAGCGCAACCACGCCCTCGTAGACGGCCCGTTTTACGTAGGCGGCGGAGGTCTGCGGAGCGGAGCCAGGAGGCTGGGCACCCTGGGCGGCCAGGGAAGCCGCAAACAGCAGCGAGACCAACAGCGTTCGATACACCATATCCCTTAATCGTACAACAAGAGAGGAACCCCGGCCCGCTTTGCCGGGCGGCCAAGCAGGCGGTATACTCTTGCTTCGGGCGCCGGGAGAGCGAGGAACAGCGGTGTCGTTTGTGGGGACCAGCCCCGGAAGCGAAGCAAGACGCTGGCAATAACGAACCTTTGGGCCGCCGGCGCGATCAAATAGAACTTAGCGAGGCATCGGTTTCCTGACCGGGATCTTGGGCACACCCAGGGGTACAGCGGGACGCGCGGATCGCCCCCTGTTATGGCTCAAATCTTTCACAAGGCAGCTAACACGCTCGCCTACGTCACGTTTTATGGCGCGGTGTTGTTTATCGGGCTGGGCGTGTGGCTGATCCTGGAGCTGGACCGCTCCGCGTACGTCACGCAGGTAGCGGCGGCGCGCGAGCAGCCGGTGCCGTTCAGCCACAAGCATCACGTGGGCGGGCTGGGCATTGATTGCCGCTACTGCCATGCCTCGGTCGAGGAGTCATCGTTCGCCGACATCCCGCCGACCTACACCTGCATGAGCTGCCACTCGCAGATTTGGGCCGACAGCACCATGCTGGAACCGGTGCGGCGGAGTTTCGGAACGGGACGGTCGTTGCGCTGGCTGAAGGTTCACGACCTGCCCGATTTCGTCTATTTCAACCACAGCATCCATGTGAACAAGGGAATCGGCTGCGCCACCTGCCACGGCCGCGTCGATCAGATGCCGCTGACCTGGCTGGCTAATCCGCTGAAGATGGAGTGGTGCCTGGGCTGCCACCGGCAGCCAGAATTGTACGTGCGTCCGCGCGACCAGGTGTTCAACATGGAATACCAGCCGCCGCCCAACCAGCTTGAACTGGGGCGCAAGCTGGTGAAGGAATACAGGATCCAGAGCCTGACGGACTGCTACACCTGTCATCGATGAGATCGGAATGCGGAATGCGGAGTGCGGAGTGCGGAATGCGCAATTGCAGCCATTTCCTTTTCCGCACTCCGGGTTCCGCACTTGAGCGATGAGCAGAGACGATTCGAACCAGAGGCCGCTGGCCTTGGCCGAGATTCGCGAGCGGCTCCGGAAGCTGCGGGGCCAGCAGTACTGGCGCGCCATCGAGGAGCTGGCCGACTCCTCCCGCTTCCACCGCTTCCTGGAGGCCGAGTTTCCACAGCAGGCGCGGGCGCTGTTCGGCGCCGTCAACCGCCGCCAGGCGCTGAAGGTGATGGCCGCCTCGCTGGCGCTGGGCGGCTTGACCGCCTGCACCCGGCAGCCCGATGAGCGCATGGTTCCCTGGGTGCTGCCGCCGGAAGAAGTGGTTCCGGGCGTGCCGCTGTTCTATGCCACGGCCATGCCGTTCAACGGATACGGCAACGGCCTGCTGGTGGAGAGCCACATGGGCCGGCCCACCAAGGCGGAAGGCAACCCGCAGCATCCGGCCAGCCTCGGCGCCACGGACGTGTTCGGGCAGGCCTCGGTGCTCACCCTGTATGATCCGGACCGCTCACAAGTCATCACCCGCCAGGGACGCGTGCAGGGCTGGTACGGCTTTGTCGCCGCGCTGCGAGACGCGGTGGCGTCGCTGAGCCACGGCTCCGGCCTCCGCATTCTCACCGAAACGGTAACCTCGCCGACGCTGGCCGACCAGATCCAGCGATTATTGAAAAGGTATCCCGAAGCGAAGTGGCATCAATATCAGCCGGTCAACCGGGACAACGTGCGCGCTGGCGCGCAGTTGGCCTTCGGGCAGATCGTCAACCCTATTTACCGCTTCGACGAGGCCGACGTGATCTTGTCGCTGGATGCCGATTTCCTGTTCGCACTGCCCGGCAGCCTGGCCTACGCGCGCCAGTTCGCCGCGCGGCGCGATCCGCTCACCTGGGGTCAGAGCATGAGCCGGCTTTACGCGGTCGAAACCATGCCCTCGATCACGGGCGCCGTCGCCGACCATCGGCTGCCGGTGCGGCCGGGCGAGATGGAAGGGTTCGCGGGCGCGGTGGCCGGTGAATTGCGGATTGCGGATTGCGGATTGCGGAATGCGGATTTCAAACAGCCGCAGTCCGAAATCCGAAATTGGATCGGCGCGCTGGCCCGCGACCTGCAGCGCAGCCGCGGCCACTGCCTGGTGCTGGCCGGCGACCCGCAGCCGCCGGCCGTCCATGCCCTGACCCATGCCCTCAACGCGCAGCTCGGCAATGTCGGGAACACGGTCCTGTACACCGAACCGGCCGAAGCCAGCCCGGTGATGGAAACCGAGTCGCTGCGCGAGCTGGTCGCCGACATGAACGCCGGCCGCGTGCAGCTCCTGCTGGTTCTGGGCGCCAATCCGGCGCTGATGGCGCCGCACGACTTCGATTTCGCCGGCGCCATGCGCAACGTGAAGCTCCGGGTCCACCTGGGGCTGTACCAGGACGAGACCGGCGCGGCAAGCGACTGGCATATTCCCGAATCGCACTTCCTGGAGGCCTGGGGCGACGTGCGCGCCTACGACGGCACGGCCTCCATCATCCAGCCGCTGATCGCGCCGCTATTCGACAGCAAGTCGGCATGCCAGTTGATTTCGGCGCTGCTCGGCAACGCCGATGAGAACACCTACGACGTGCTGCGCGCCTACTGGAAAGGCCGCAGCCTTTCTCCCAATTTCGAGAAGTTCTGGCAGACCTCGGTGCACGACGGCGTGATTGCCGGGACGGCCGGGAAGCCTGTGGAATCCCCGATTGCGGATTGCGGATTGCAAATTTCAGGCACTGCCGTTCGAAATCCGCAAGCTTCAATCCGCAATCCGCAATCCGATGGCCTGGAGGTCTGCTTCCGGCCCGATCCCACCATCTGGGACGGCCGCTTCTGCAACAACGGCTGGCTGCAGGAGATCGGGAAGCCGCTGAGCCGAATCACCTGGGACAACGCCGCCTACGTCAGTTGGAACACGGCCAAGCGGTTGGGCTTGAACGGCGAACAAGTGGTTGAGCTTCATTTGGGCGGCAGCTCGGTTATGGCCGCGGTCTGGATCATGCCGGGGCACGCCGACGACGCCGTCACCGTCACGCTGGGATACGGGCGCAGCCACCCCGGCCGGGTGGGCATGAATCACGGCTACAACCCCTACGCCATCCGCTTTGCCGACCGCCAGTGGTCCGCGCCCGGACTGGAGATCAGGAAGCGGCTCTTCCAGCACCAACTGGCGCGCATCCAGCTCGAACAGGACCAGCATGAGCGCGAGCTGGTGCGGCATGCCACGCTGGCGAAGTTCCGGAGGAACCCCGATTTCGTGCGCGAAACGCGGGAGCAGAAACCGCCTGAGCATTCGCTGTACCCGGGCTACCCGTACGAAGGCTACGCCTGGGGCATGGCCATCGACCTGAACCGCTGCATCGGGTGTAACGCCTGCGTGGCCGCCTGCTACGCCGAGAACAACATCCCGGTGGTGGGGCAGGCGGAGACGCAGCGCGGCCGCTCCTTGCCCTGGCTGCGCCTCGACGCCTACTATGAGGGCAACCTGGGCAATCCGAAGGTGTTCTTCCAGCCGGTGCCCTGCATGCAGTGCGAGAACGCGCCCTGCGAAACCGTTTGCCCGGTCGGCGCCACGCTGCACGACAAGGAGGGCCTGAACCAGATGGTGTACAACCGCTGCGTGGGCACCCGCTACTGCTCGAACAACTGCCCCTATAAGGTGCGGCGGTTTAATTTCTTCCGGTACGCGGATTGGTACACGCCGACCCCGGCCATGCAGAAGAACCCCGACGTCACGGTGCGCAGCCGCGGCGTCATGGAGAAATGCACGTACTGCATCCAGCGCATCCAGGCGGCCAAGATCGAGGCGGAAAAACAGGACCGGAAAGTGCGCGACGGCGAGATCCGGACGGCCTGCCAGCAAGCCTGCCCCACCGAGGCCATCATTTTCGGCGACATCAACGACCCGAAAAGCCGGGTGGCAAAACTGAGGTCCCAATCGCGCAACTACGGCATGCTGGCCGAGCTTAACACCCGGCCGCGCACCACCTACCTGGGCAGGATCACGAACCCCAACCCGGAGATCGAGCGTGAGTAGGAACGACAACCAGGAGCGCCGCGGCCGTCCACCGGAGCCGGTGTCGGTTGAGGTGCTGGCTCCCGGCCACACCTTCGCCACCGTCACCGACAAGATCAGCTCCATCGTGCTGACGCGGCGCACGCCGCTGTACTGGCTGGTGGGGCTGGGCTTCGCTCTGCTACTGGTGATGGTGTTGCTGACCGCGATCACCTACCTCATGGGCATGGGCGTGGGCATCTATGGCGTGAAGATCCCGGTAGGGTGGGGCTTTGACATCGTCAACTTCGTCTGGTGGATCGGAATCGGCCACGCCGGCACGCTGATCTCGGCCATCCTGCTGCTGCTGCGGCAGCAGTGGCGCACCTCGATCAACCGCTTTGCCGAGGCCATGACGCTGTTTGCGGTGGCCTGCGCGGGCATGTTCCCGCTGCTGCACATGGGCCGCCCCTGGCTGTTCTATTGGCTCCTTCCCTACCCCAACAGCATGCAGGTGTGGCCGCAGTTCCGCAGCCCACTGGTGTGGGACGTGTTCGCGGTCTCCACCTACGGCACGGTTTCCTTGATCTTTTGGTATGTCGGCCTGATGCCCGACGTAGCCACGCTGCGGGACAAGGCCCAGAGCAAGACCGCCAAAGTCATTTACGGGATTATGGCGTTGGGCTGGCGCGGCTCGGCGCGCCACTGGCACCGCTACGAAACGGCCTACCTGCTGCTGGCCGGCCTGGCCACCCCGCTGGTGGTTTCCGTGCACACGGTGGTGAGTTTCGACTTCACCATCGGGCTCCCGGCCGGCTGGCATACCACGATCTTCCCGCCCTATTTCGTGGCCGGCGCGATCTACTCCGGGTTCGCCATGGTGCTGACCCTGGCCATCCCCATCCGGGCGTTCTACGGCCTGGAAGATTTCATCACCCACAAGCACCTGGAAAACTCCGCCAAGATCCTGCTGGCCACCGGCCTGATCGTCACCTACGGCTATGCGATGGAAGCTTTCATGGCCTGGTACAGCGGCGACAAGTTCGAGTGGTACATGACGTCGTGGCGGGCCACGGGCGGCTACCGGCTGCAGTACTGGCTGCTGATTCTGTGCAACGTCGTCTCGGTGCAGTTTCTCTGGTTCAAGCGTCTGCGCCGGAACGTCCCCTTCCTGTTCGTGATTTCATTCATCATCAACCTGGGAATGTGGATGGAACGTTACGTCATCGTCGTCACCAGCCTCAGCCGGGACTTCGTGCCCTCGGCCTGGCGGCCGTACAGCGCCACCATCTGGGACTATGCGACTCTTATCGGGACCATCGGATTTTTCTTCGTTTGCTTCTTCCTGTTCCTGCGGCTGCTGCCCATGATTGCCATTTTCGAGATGCGGGAACTGGTGGCCAAGGCGGAAGGAGGCAAGCGGTAAATTGCGGATTGCGCGTTAGAGCTATGGAGAAAGACCCACTGTTATACGGAGTGCTGGCCGAATTCGACGGGGAGCATGAGCTGCTGGAGGCCGGGCGCCGCGCCTACCAGCATGGCTACCGGCATATGGATGCCTATTCTCCTATGCCGATTCAGGGCATGTCCGCGGTGATCGGGTTCCCGAAGACCCGGCTGCCGCTGGTGGTGTTGATCGGCGGCCTGGCGGGATGTTTCGGCGGCTTCCTGATGCAGTACTGGATCTCGGTGATTGACTACCCGCTCAACATCGGAGGGCGCCCGCTGAATAGTTGGCCGGCGTTCATCCCGGTGACCTTCGAGATGACCATTCTGTGCGCGGCGTTGGCCGCCGCCCTGGGCATGCTGGCGCTCAACGGCCTGCCCCGGCCGCATCATCCGCTGTTTAACGCGCCGAGCTTCGCCGGCGTGACGCGCAACAAGTTTTTCCTGTGCATCGAGGCGACCGACCCGAAATTCGAGCGCGACCAGGTGCGGCGGTTCCTGCTCAGCCTGAATCCGCGAGAGGTGACCGACGTTGAACAGTAGGAGCCAATGCGGAGTGCGGAGTGCGGAGTGCGGAGTGCGGAGTAGTCGTCTCATTCCGCATTCCGCACTCCGCACTTGCACGGTTGTTCTGGCGCTCGCTGTGCTGGCTGGATGCCGGCAGGACATGCACGACCAGCCGAAGTTCGTGCCCTACCGCGAAAACTCGTTCTATAGCGATCTGCGCTCGGAGCGGCCGCCGGTTCCGGGCACGGTGGCTCGCGGCCAACTGCGGACCGACGAGGTCTTCTATACCGGCAAAGCCAAGGGCCAGTGGATCGATTATTTCCCCTTCCCCGTCACCAAGGACGTGCTGAAGCGGGGAGAGGAGCGCTTCACCATTTATTGCACGCCCTGCCACGGGAGGCTGGGAAGTGGCGAGGGCATGATTGTGCAGCGCGGGCTGCGCCCGGCCGCCAATTTCCATGCCGACGAGTTCCGCAACGCGCCGGCGGGGCGGTTCTTTGACGCCATGACCAGCGGGAAGGGCGTGATGCCCAGCTACGCCTACCGGGTCAAACCGTCCGACCGCTGGGCTATCATCGCTTATATCCGCGCGCTGCAGCTCAGCCAGCACGCCACGGCGGCCGAACTGGCGGAAGTCCAAGGTCCGAGGTCCAAGGTCCAAGGTCATTAGCCTTTGGACCCTCGGATTTTTTAGGAAGATGAACGACGAAACGCAAGTCATCCCGGTGGATCTCGACCGGCTCCAATCGCGGGCGTTGCTGGTGGGGATTGCGGGCCTGGCGGCCTGCGCCATCGCCGCCGTCTCCAATCACCAGCAGTTCCTCCGCTCCTACCTGGCCGGCTTCCTGTTCTGGCTGGCCATTGCCGTCGGCTGCCTGGCGCTGCTGATGCTGTACCACCTGGTGGGCGGCTCCTGGGGCTTCGTGATCCAGCGCATCCTGGAAGCGGGAAGCAGGACGCTTCCCCTGCTGGCGCTCCTGTTGGTCCCCATCCTGTTCGGCCTGCGCGTGCTTTACATCTGGGCGCGCCCGGAGGACGTAGCCGCCAACACCATCCTCCAGCACAAGAACATCTACCTCAATATTCCCTTCTTCCTGGCCCGGATGGTCTTGTACTTCGGCCTGTGGGTGGCGCTGGCGATGCTGTACAACCGCTGGTCGCGGCAGCATGATGGGAGCGGCGACGGGTCATGGATCGACAGGGCCGAGAGGCTGGCCGCCCCCGGCCTCATCATTTACGCCGTCACCATTTCGTTCGCGGCCGTCGATTTGATCATGTCGCTGGAGCCGGTATGGTTCTCCACCGCCTTCGGGCTGATGGTGATTTGCGGGCAGGGAGTGGCCACGTTCTCGTTCGTGATCATCATGTTGTCACTGGCGTCGGGGCGCAAGCCGCTGGCCGGCTTCGTCACCGAGCAGCACTTTCACGATCTGGGCAACCTGCTGCTGGCCTTCGTCATGCTCTGGACCTACATCGCTTTTGCCCAGTTTTTGATTATCTGGGCGGGGAATCTTCCGGACGAGATTTCGTGGTACGTGACGCGGCTGTCGGGCGGCTGGAGAATCTGGGCGCTGGCGTTGCTGATCTTTCACTTCGTGGTGCCGTTTTTCCTGCTGCTGATGCGCGATATTAAGAAGAAGGCGCCCAGGATCGTCGGCGTGGCCGGCCTGCTGCTGGTGGCCCACTGGGCGGAGATGGTCTGGCTGGTGGAACCCTCGTTCCCCCCGGACCGCTTCCACATTCACTGGATGGATGTCGCGGCGCCCATCGGGATTGGCGGAATCTGGATTTCTCTTTTTGTATCTCAACTAAAGAAGAGGGCGCTGCTGCCCCTTCGGCATCCGAAGCTGGCCGGCGTGTGGGAGCCGGCCGAAGAGACGTAAGCCATGTCCGACCCGCAGGTAGAGAGAGAAGAGCACGCGCCGGCGCATGGCCATGAGGAGACCGACGCCAATGTGAAGGCGGTCACGCTGTTGGCCTTGTCGCTGGTGGTCATGGTCGTGGTGGTGGGCGCCGTTTCCGCGGTCTATTACTACTATCTCTCGAAGAACTGGCCGCATGTCGGGACCGCCACGGCTCCCATGCCCGACCCGTCGCAGGTGCCGCCCGCGCCCCAACTGCAGACCTCCCCGCAGCAGGACCTGAAGAGAATGCGGGAGTACGAGGAGCAGCGCCTGCGGACGGCGGGATGGATCGACCGGCAGGCCGGCGTGGCTCATATCCCGATCGAGCAGGCCATGGACCTGGTGGCGCAGCGCGGTTTGCCCTGGAAACCGGTCCGCGGGCGGTAGGTCAGTTATGGACGCAAGACAGTGCTTGAACCACCAAGACACGAAGACACCAAGTTCTTTGTGTCTTTGTGTCTTGGTGGTGATGATTCTGGCGGGGGCTTTCGCGCGCGCGCAATACACCAGGCCGGAGATTTTCCGCGATATCGGCATCGAGCAACGCCTGGATGCGCAGGCGCCCCTGGATTTGCCCTTCCGCGACGAAACCGGCCAACCGGTCATGCTCGGGCAGTACTTCGGCAAGCGGCCCGTCCTGCTGGTGCTGGCCTACTTCAATTGCCCGATGCTGTGCCCCATGGTGCTGGACGGCATGGTGAAATCGCTCCGCGATGTCCATCTGACTCCGGGCAAGGACTTTGAGATCGTGGTGCTCGACTTCAATCCCAGCGAAAGCCCCCAGTTGGCCGCCGCCAAGAAGGCACAATACGTGGCGCAGTACGGCCGGCCGGAAACGGCGACGGGCTGGCACTTCCTGACCGGCGAGGACCCCTCGATCCTGCCGGTGGCCAAGGCGGTGGGGTTTCATTATGTCTATGACCCGAGCTCCAAGCAGTACGCCCACGCCACGGCCATCATGATCCTGACGCCGCAGGGCAAGGTCTCGCGCTACTTCTTCGGGGTCCAGTACCTGGCGCGCGACGTGCGCCTGGGGCTGGTGGAAGCGTCGGGCAACAAGATCGGCAGCCGCGCCGACCAGGTGCTGCTGTACTGCCTGCACTACGATCCCAGCACGGGCCGGTACGGCGTGCTGATCATGCGCCTGATCCGCATCGCCGGAACCATCACGGCGCTGGCCATCGGGACGGCGCTGTTCATTTTTTTCCGGCGCGAGCGGCAGACACGTTCATGAAATTCACTACCGTGGTGCATTGTCCGGGTTAACGCGTTTATGTGGAATTTCCCGCTATTTCCGCAGCAGGCTTCGACCTCGGCGCGCAGCACCGACGCCCTGTTCTTTTTCCTGCTCGGCGTCATGCTGTTTTTCGCGGTTCTGATCTTCGTTTTGGTTTTCATCTTCGCCATCAAGTACCGGCGCCGCGATACCAGCTACGTTCCACCGGTGATCGTGCAGTTGGTGTCGCTGGAGGCCGCCTGGATCGCGATCCCCTTCGGGCTGGTCATCGTCATTTTCGCCTGGGGCACCCTGCTCTACTTCGAGCATCGCAGCCCGCCCCCCGGCGCCATCGAAATGTACGTGGTGGGCAAACAGTGGATGTGGAAGACCCAGCATCCGGAGGGGCAGCGCGAGATCAACACCCTGCACGTGCCGGTGGGCCGCCCGGTGAAACTGATCATGACCTCGGAGGACGTCATCCACAGCTTCTTCGTGCCCGCCTTCCGGGTGAAACAGGACGTGCTGCCCGGCCGTTATACCAGCCTGTGGTTCCAGGCCACGGCGGCCGGGGAATACCACCTGTTCTGCAGCCAGTACTGCGGCACCGACCACGCCCAGATGATCGGCACGGTGGTGGCCATGGAAGACGCCGACTACCAGCGCTGGCTGGGCGGCGGGGCGGCCGAGGGAACCATGGCTTCGGCCGGCGAGCGCCTGTTCAACCGCCTGGGCTGCGCCACCTGCCACCTGGAAAGCGGGCAGGGGCGCGGGCCGGCCTTGGGCGGCATCTACGGCCGCGGCATCGGGCTGGCCAACGGACGCGTGGCGACCGCCGACGAGGATTACCTCCGCGAATCGATCCTGAACCCCGGCGCCAAAATCGTCGGAGGTTATCCCAACGTCATGCCCACCTACCAGGGCCAGGTCACCGAAGAGCAACTGATGCAACTGATGGCTTATATCAAGTCCGTGAAACCGTAGCACAAGGTGGAGGAATGAGCAGCAAGACGGTCGAACCGGTCTCGGAAACGCCGGTCAATTATTTGAACGCCAGCTTCGGGCTCCGCTCCTGGCTGTTGACGATCGACCACAAGCGCATCGCACTGCTGTACCTGGTCACCATCACGCTGTTTTTCTTCGTGGGCGGCGTGTTCGCGCTGCTGATCCGCCTGGAGCTGCTGACGCCCCGCGGCGACCTGTTTACCGCCGAGACCTACAACAAGCTGTTCACCATGCACGGCCTGATCATGATTTTCTTCTTCCTGATCCCCGCCGTGCCGGCGGTCCTCGGCAATTTCCTGGTGCCGCTGATGATCGGGGCGCGCGACCTGGCGTTCCCCAGGATCAACCTGCTCAGCTACTACATCTACGCCGTGGGAGGCACGTTCACGATGTATTCGGTGGTGGCCGGCGGCGTGGACACCGGCTGGACGTTTTACACCCCGTACAGCAGCACCTACTCCAACACCCATGTCACCGCGATGGTGATCGGCATTTTCATCACCGGGTTCTCGTCCATCCTGACCGGCCTGAACTTCATCGTGACCATCCACAAGATGCGGGCCCCGGGCCTGACCTGGTTCCGGTTGCCGCTGTTTCTCTGGTCGATTTATGCCACCTCGATCATCATGATCCTGGGCACGCCCAGCGTGGCCATGGCCCTGGCCCTGGTGGCCATGGAGCGGCTCCTGCACATCGGCATTTTCGATCCGCGGCTGGGCGGCGACCCCCTGCTGTTCCAGCACCTGTTCTGGTTCTACTCCCACCCGGCCGTTTACATCATGATCCTGCCCGGCATGGGCATCGTCAGCGAGATCGTTCCCTGCTTCTCGCGCAAGCGGATTTTCGGGTACAGCTTCGTGGCCTTTTCCAGCCTGGCCATCGCCGTCCTGGGCTTTTTGGTGTGGGGCCACCACATGTTCGTGGCCGGCCAGTCCATCTATGCGGGCATCATCTTCTCCGCGCTCAGCTTCCTGGTGGCCATTCCTTCGGCGGTGAAGGTTTTCAACTGGACGGCAACGCTGTACAAGGGCTCGGTGTCCTTCGCCACGCCGATGCTCTATGCCCTGGGCTTCATCGGCCTGTTCACCATCGGCGGGCTGACCGGGCTGGTTCTGGCCACCCTGGGACTCGATATCCACGTCCACGACACTTATTTCGTCATCGCCCACTTCCACTACATCATGGTGGGCGGGATGGTGATGGCCTACCTGGGTGGGATTCACTTCTGGTGGCCGAAGATCACCGGGCGGCTGTATCCGGACAGTTGGGGGCGTCTGGCGGCGGCCATCATTTTCATCGGCTTCAACCTGACCTTCTTCCCGCAGTTCATCGTGGGGTACCTGGGCATGCCGCGCCGCTACCACGTGTATCCCCCCGAATTCCAGGTGTTGAACGTGTTTTCGACGGCGGGCGCCAGCATCCTGGGAGTCGGCTACCTGCTGCCGCTGCTGTACCTGTTCTGGTCATTGAAGTACGGGGCCAAGTCGCCCGCCAATCCCTGGGACGCCACCGGCCTGGAATGGATGGCGCCCTCGCCGCCGCCCACGCAAAACTTCCCGGTTACGCCTCTGGTCGCCTGGGAGGCCTACGAATACGAGAAGCGGGAGGTGCCGGTTGCCTGAACCTACCCATGCTCTGGCCGAGCAGTTCGACGACCTGGAACAGCAGCGCCAGGCTTCCACTATCGGGATGTGGGTGTTCCTGGCCACCGAGGTGATTTTCTTCGGCGCCCTGATCACCGGCTACACCGAATACCGCGCCTCGTACTACCAGGCCTGGGCCGCGGCCAGCAAGCACCTGAGCGTTGTTTTCGGCGCCATCATGACCATCCTGCTGCTGTCGAGCAGCTTTACCATGGCCATGGCGGTCCATTTCGCTCGGTTGGGCGGGCGCAAGCGGCTGGCGCTCTGCCTGCTCCTGACGATTTTGCTGGGGGCCGTATTCGTGGGAATGAAGTTCATGGAGTGGCACGACCACTATCAGCGGCACGAGGTCCCGGGCATGGGCTTTGAGTTCCCCGGCCCCAATGCCCGCGAGGCCCAACTGTTCTTCAGTTTTTATTTCGCCATGACCGGCTTTCACGCCCTGCACATGATCGTCGGCATCGGCATCCTGGCGGTGCTGACCGGGCTGGCGCTGCTGGGGCGGCTGGCGCCTCCCCGCCATGTGCCCGTGGACATTGCCGGCCTGTACTGGCACTTTGTCGATATTGTCTGGATTTTCCTGTTCCCGCTACTTTATCTGGTGGACTTGCATCACAAATGACACACGCTGCCTCGCCGCGAACCTACGTGATTGTCCTGCTGGCCCTGCTGGCCTTGACGGTGGTGACCACCGTGGTTGCGCATATTGACCTGGGGCCGGGCAACTCGGCCGTCGCCATGCTGATTGCCGTGGTCAAGATGCTGCTGGTGATGCTGTTCTTCATGCACATCCGTTACGAGGCCAGGCTGACGCGCCTGTTCGCCGGCGCCGGCTTGCTGTGGCTGCTGTTCATGATCGGCCTGGTCATGGCCGACGTGCTTTCGCGCAACTGGCGCTAACCGGGGATGGGACGCAGATGAACGCAGATTCAATTCGGGCATGTTGATCTGCGTTCATCTGCGTCCTATTCTTAAGACACCTTGCCTCCCGCGCACAGTTCGCCTCCACCCCGACTTAGGCGCAACATCGTGGCGCTGGGGTGGACCAGCCTCTTCAACGACACCGCCACCGAGGCCGCCTACTGGATTCTGCCGGCGTTCCTGACCGGACCACTGGGCGCGGGAGCGGCGGCGTTGGGCTGGATTGAAGGACTGGCGGAGGGATGCGCCAGCTTCGCCCGGCTGCTGTCGGGCTGGTGGACCGACCGGGTCGGCCGCCGCAAGCCGTTTGTGGTGGCCGGATACGTGGCGGCCAACGTGGCCAAGCCGCTGCTGGCGCTGGCTACCAGCCCACTGCATGTTCTGGCCATCCGGGTCAGCGACCGCATCTCGAAAGGGGTGCGCACGGCGCCGCGCGACGCCATGCTGGCCGAGTCGGCCGAAGCGGCACACCGCGGCGCGGCCTTCGGCTTCCGCCAGGCCATGGATTCGGCCGGCGCCGTCCTCGGCCCGCTGGCCGCCTTCCTGCTGCTTCGCCGGCATTTCGACCTGCGGACGATCTTCGCGTTGGCTGCCATCCCGGGCGCTGTGTGTGTCTTCCTGGTGCTTGCCGTGGTGCGCGAAACCGGCACCGGAACCGCGCCCACTCCGCATTCCGCACTCCGCATTCCGCACTCAGCGCTTCCGCCCGCCTTCCGCCGGTTGCTGCTGGCCATCGGCATCTTCGCCATCGGCAACTCCAGCGACCTGTTTCTGGTGTTGCGCGCGCAGGGACTCGGGCTCGGCGCTTATGCTCCCCTCCTCGGCCTAGTGTTCAACGTGACATACACGCTGCTGGCCTGGCCGTTTGGCCGCCTTTCGGACCGCCTGCCGCGAAAGT
>Ga0315274_10002253_pt1 | contig 29216 bp, 32 predicted proteins | sample YL17G02_20_MG_FD_203700 | JGI IMG/M metagenome (GOLD analysis project Ga0315274, IMG submission 203700) | Sediment microbial communities from Yellowstone Lake, YNP, Wyoming, USA - YL17G02_20 | ecosystem: Environmental > Aquatic > Freshwater > Lake > Sediment | place: USA: Wyoming | collected...
CGAATCCCAGACGCCCGAGTAATGGATATAAAGCCCGATCCCTCGCTCCCTCGTCATTTTCCGCCAGATGGCCAGGCTGTCTTTTTTGATCCCCGGCGCCGGCCAGCCCACCTTGGTCGGATATCCAGCCCAGCCGACGTGTCCCTTACAATCATATTGGACATAATCCGGCCTGACCCGGTCGAGGAGCCGGCTGATATTTTCCTCTGAGACATCCGCGCCCAACGCGGCGTCTGTCTTATTGGGATGGAGGTCGAAGTGAAGCCCGAAAAAGGCGTCCCGGCGCGGAACAGGCTTTTTCTCGGCTGGATTCTGATTCGCCCCCAAACAAATCCCGACGGCGCATATCAAAACTGCGATTTTCCTGGCGAAAGAATACATGGCGTTCACCTCATGTGAGCAGATTTGGAAACAACATAATGCAGAATCCCGTGATTTTCAAGGAGCGGCTTTTCCGTTATAATACGCCCGCATTCGAGGGAACAATATGAAAAGATTCGTGCGCGGAGCGATCCCGGTCGCAGACGACGCGCTCTATAAAGCCAAGGAGCAGGAGAAGAATAGATTGGTAATAGAGAGCTAATGATACAAAGAAATATTTCCAAACATTTTTTAAGAAATGGCATAAATAGAGCATCGGACTGTGGATCCGAAGGTTGGGGGTTCAAGTCCCCTCACTCACGGATCGCTTATATCCGAAATCGCGATCCGGACAGGAATTCCCTTGGGCAAATAATAGATATTTTTATCCACTAATAATTGCTCAAGCTCAGAACCTTCCGAATTTAAAAACCAGGTCACCCACTCGCTTTCCAATTCAGGTTCCTCAAATCCCGGTCGCTTTACGAATTCGATCCAGGCGCCGTCACGGAACGGGAGAAAGGTTATTTTGCCCCATCTTGCATACAGAAGTTTCGGGTCAATGACGGCAATGGAAACCTGGGTTCCCGCCTGGACAACGGCCAAAACATCGCCAGATTTCGTGTAAAGCTTTACAGGTTCCAGGCGCTTGTTCTCGAAAACCGTTTCAAAATTTTCCATTTTTCTTTAATCCGGATTTTTCAATCAATTCATAGATGTATTTTGGCGTGACCCGCAAGCCAATTTTATTTTCCAAGATTTTCACAATTTCGCTGACGGGTTTATTTTGATAAAGCTGCTGGTGTTCAACCAGTTCCTCTTTCAACTCCGCCAATTTTAAAACCCACCGCGAGGGAAAACCCCTGAACCCCGACATCTCACTAATAACCTGGGGCAAAGCCATCAGATGGTCTTCCCCCAATGATAATGCGAAGCGCCAGATCCAATGGTTTGCCGGCCTTGTTTTGACCCACAGCCAGGTTCCCCCGTGGAAATTCTTAACAAGTCCCTGAATCTGTTCTATGTCCATTTCCGTCACTCATAATAGAATGTATCGCGTTCCCAAGCTTCCGTACACTAATATTTTATTTTGGTTTCCTATCGAGAAACGATGCAAAAGCCTCACCGAAATTTAAGAAAACCCCCCATTTTTCCTGAACAGATCCGAAATAGCGGTTAGGAAACCTGAGAGGCAAACAGGACTGTTGCCGGAATTTACCGGCTAATTGAGGTGAGAATTCTTGTCGTCTGAAACGTCTCATTTAATGAGGCGATCAATCGCGAAGAGCGTCGCTTAAAAAGCTGGGGTCCAATCCGGGATGCCGGCGGCCCCCTTACACGAGGCCAAGCGCCCCCTTCATCAACGAGACGAGGAGTTCCTTCAGGATTTCGAGGGTCACGTGGCCCCCCTTTTCTGCCACGATCCCCATGGCTTTCTTCCAACGTGTGTCGTCTCGCACGGCATCGCAGAACTCGTGGCCCGCCCATGTTAGCTTATGAATATGGTATTCCGGGGTCCCGCTTGATATTGTGGTTGCGTCCGACCCCTTGGCGAGGCCGGCATCGACAAGGAGGTACGCGTGGTATCCGACCTGATCCCCTGTGTATCCGTCAAACTTCATCTCGCGCGCCGCCCAACCCCCGGGCGCGTCTTCGATGGCGATGACCATCTTTCGGATTAATTCCATGTCGCGTTTCATTTGGCGCCCCCCCCTATCAAATCGTGAGAATTTCCTCCCCTTCCATCGTCTATTTCACCGAGGCGATCAACCGCGAAGAGCGCCGTTTAGATCACTGGGAAGCCATGCCTCAAGGCCTCTGGCTCCCCCTTGGCGCCTCAGGTCAATCTTATGTATTTATCTCAGTTGCTAAAGCCCACCAATCAGTGAAGTCACGCACTATTTTTTGCTTTTCACCTTCATCCTTCACTTTGTTTAGAAGCGTTGCCTTTTTACCCGCTTTGTTTAATGAAGATCCGAGAGCCCAGACTTGGAGCTGATCAATAATGTAAAATCTGTCATGACACTTATTAAAAACCTTCGCTTCAATTATTTTCTTTGAGAATTGTTCTTTTGCAGCATTCAGTCTTTGTTTAAATAGTCCTTTTGGTTGCGTCGTCAATAATCTAATCTCTGGAGCTTGAATATTTGATATTTCTTCAACGATTTTTTCATCCATATAAGGATCACATATCCACAATGAATTCGTTGCCTGTCTCAAGACCCTCGCAAGTTTTTTTTGAATGTCTAATTGGCTCTCAGGAGAAAAATACATCTCTTCAGCTAAATCTTCTTGATCAAAAGAAGGAGCGGTCGTTCTTGAACGAATTTTGTCGGCTTCATCAATCCCCTCAGCGGTTATCCTTATAGCACCGCCCGCGTCATCTCCGAATTTTATAGATCCCTTTTGCTCAAAATACCTTACAAAATTAAAAGTCGTACGTCTATCAAAGCCTAACGTTTCTCCAATTCTCATGCTTTCAATAAGCTCGTTTGTATCGCCTTCAGACATTTCATTTAGCTTAACAAGAAACTGCTCTCTTTTTTCCTTCGTTATCATCAAAGACTCCTTTTTGCCAGTTATTCTTCTAATGATTGCTTCATCTAAAATGACCGCATTATTCCCGGGCTTGTATATTTTCTTCAATTCTTCTTTGATCTTTTTTTTGTCTTCTTGAGTCAATACGCCTTCAGGCTCGAAATAAAATTTTTTGACCCACCATGTTATTCCATAAAATAAACTACAGCTCTCGCATATGACAAGGGTGTTCAGCGTATTTCCTTCATTTCTATGCTCTGCTTCTTTGTCGCACAAAAAACATTTTCCGTTCATATCAAATCTCCTTTTCCCTATTTGATATTCGACCTAAAGTACCGCTATTACAGGCGAAACCAAGATCGCTATGATATTGACGTTTTTCATGCTCCCTCCTTTTTCTGACCATCAGTATAACATGGTAAAAAAACGAACGCAAAAAAAACCCTCCGTTTTCTAGGCGGAGGGTTTCGGGTCGGCTGCCAGGCGGAGTTACGCGATTTCGACGATCTCTCCCTTCGGGTTCTTGACCTTGAGCACGGGCTTTCCGTTCTTCTTGATCTCAGGTTTCTTAGCGAATTCCTTGGCCTCTTTCTTATGAGCGACTGTCCCTTCCACCGGCTTGCCCGGTTCAAAGTTCAGATAGTCTGCACCCGCCCGTGACTTCCTGAAATTACATCTATAAATCGAGAATCAGCCGCCCGGCGCTACTCCCCCCTCTCTGACTTGCCTCCTCCGTTCGCAAGCCCTGCCATCATATGGAGACACTGATCATAGCCCATCGCCCGGTAACTTTGAAACACATCATAGAGCTTGGCTTTATTAACGTACATATGCACGGGATTTAGATCGTTGAACACGGCAATACAGCCACTCTTTTCTACAAAAGGGATAAGAGGGGCAGTACCAGCCATTGGGTCTAGGATGATTAAAGGACGACCTTGTTGTTTTTGTATCGCCTCGATCTCAGCCTTCAGGAATGCTTGTACGTAGCGCGAGAAGCTGCCATATTCGGTATAAAGATCCCCTCTCGAATGTCTGCTCATGGAATTCGTCGTCACCGCGATCATTTGATACCTTTTCTGATCACCCTCTTCAGTTTGGCGGCGGTGCTTTCCGACTCTCCTCCAAAACTACCTAATCTCATTTATTGGCTTGTTTAAGCTGGAGCATAAGGCCAATCGAGATTGTACTATTTACGAACTTGAAGCTGGGAGGCAATGATCCATAGCGATACTTCAAGGAAATTCCAAAAGCCTCCGTAAGCATGAGATCTAGGTCTGCACCAATATAATCTGAGGAGGAGACTTGATCCCCTGTAATATTAGAATCTGCTTTCGCTGACATCAGCCCCAGATTTCAAGGTTAGCATGGTTGGCCGACATCATCTCGTTAGCAATATACTTTTCTTTTGCCAGTATAGGCACCAGTGCTTCACAGAGGATAAAAACGCTCTCCTCGAACAACGTGCTTCGGTCATAATCATCATTCGTAAGGCCTTCTAACGGAATATGAACTATCGCAGATGCAAGTTTGCTCATAGGAGATTCTCGAGTAGCCGAGATAAGAATCACTTGAAGTCCGTATTCTCGGGCACGTTTAACCACAGAAAAGGTGCTTTTTGTCTTACCTGAGGCGGATGAAACGAGGAGGGCATCCCCATTCTTCGCAGGAGGTGCCATAGTTTCCCCAACAACTGCTACTGAGAATCCCATATGGATAAGCCTAATAGCGAAGCATTTCAGAACGAGACCACTTCGGCCCAGGCCTAATACAAAGACGCGTTTTGCCTTTAACAAGATTGACAGCATGCTACGGATCTTGCTCTCCTCGACATTAAGCAAGACAGTCTGAAGACGCGACAATGTCCTCTTATAACTGCTTCTGAACTTCGTCATGGTGTGCTGCTCCTACGGGGGTTGAGAAATAGTCCCATACTGTGGCAAACCAGCCCTGAAAACTGGATAACAATTCTCTTTCCGCGATCGGGCCGTCTGCCTGAAGCTGAATGAGCCTCGTCCGTTCCCCATAATAGTCCCATATGATTTTTTCTTCATCGCCGATGCGACGACGAGCATTCATTATAGAATATATGTTCCAGAATGCGCGATTTCCACCTATTATCACTCCTTTGAAGATCGGTTCGAAGGGATACAATCTTATCTCAAAATTGATGTCCATATCGGGACAGGCATCTCTAATCTGATTTACATCCGCCAGGAAATCGTCGATGAACTTCCGGTTGCGGCTCACAGTAGCACTACGATAGCTCGGATCTTCCTTCATATTTCCGTTGCACGGCACCACAAAAGGCCGCCGGTAATCCCTCACAAGTAAACGAATATGCAGTTCCCTAAGGGTAAGCTCCCTGTCAATGATACGCCTGAAGAAAGGTGCAAGAACAGCATGAAAAGTCTCCGAGGAATATGCGCAGATGTCTAGGAAAACACGTCGAGAGGCGAATGCTTTTTCTAGGTGTAACATTAGTTCTTGAGGATGCTCAAGCACAAGGCCAATGGTGGACGGACCATCGGTATGCCTACTTGCAGCAAGTAGCATCTCAAATGCAGCGAATCCCATTGCCACTAGAATTGGCAGCGCAATAGAAGGGGTGCCGAAAATAGCAGTTCTCAGAATTGGCACAAGTGCCGTGATGAACAGTCCTACCAGTACCATACGAAAGGCGGTAAGTTTAGCTCGATCGAAATAACGTAACACTACATCAATCACTTCTCTACCCGTAATCTTTTCGTCACGCTTTTTGGCCATATCGCCCCTCCCCCCTGTGGAGTCGCCGCATGTTCTTAACCAATATCCCATACGATTTAAGTGACACTGTGCCTCATCTCTTTTGCATTTAGATTCTAGTATTTTAAGACGGTGACTGTCAAACCGACCGACAGGCGGAACGTGCGTCGGAGGAGAGCCAGATACTCAAAAAGTTCTATGCGTTATCAAATCGCTTCCAGATCCGCTATTCATAAATCAATAGCAACTTCATGCGTCGGACAGCAAACGAGAATTTGACTAACAGCATACTAACTTCCAACAGTAGCTAGAAACGACAAGAGCAAGTTTGTTTGAGTTCAATACCTGTTAAGGCAAACCGATACGGGTCTGAACATAAGCCGCACCATTATTAAATTGACTTGAAGGAAACCAATAGTCTACGAGCTAGGTGTTCTGGTCATCGGAAAAACATATTCTGATTAATCTGTTTTTTTCCCGCCCGAAGGGCCCAGGCGACAGGGAAACACGCAATCATGCTGCCAAACGTAGTTCTATGGCGTGTTCTGCCGCTGTGCGGTTAATTCTCTCCTTCTCTATTCCAGGCAATGAGCGAAACGCCTAAATAATGAGCATATTTTCCCACTTCCTTCCCGCCTCCCCCCTCTCCGACTTGCACTTGCTTGTTAAAAAAGCGCGAGAGGATGGCCGAAGGCGATCACTAAATCGCCGGGAATCATTTTCAGCGGCCTCTCGAACAGATTCGCTCTATTGTTGATATGGCATTTTGGGAACTAACCGAATATCCACCTAAAGCAATAATTTTTCTATTGCCTGAATATTCGTCGCCTTCATGATCGAGTGTAAACATCAACTTTTTTTGTTCAATGCAAGCTTGCACAGCATTCATCGCGCCCCCTTTTAGGGAGGATTGGACAATAAATGCGCCTAAGGTAAGTGCCACAGTCGTCTTGTTTCTTTTTTTTAGTTGAAGTGATCTAGTTCGAGCACCAAAAGGAAATTCTGATATTATAAGATTTTCTTTAGCTATCTGCTCATAAAGGTTTCTGCATTCGGGAGGATAAGGTTTATCGACCCCAGATCCCAGGACCGCAATTGTTTTGCCGCTTACTTCAAGTGCCCCTTCATGTGCACATGCATCAATGCCTTTTGCCATGCCACTAACGATTACCCAACCGTCTTCCGCTAGATTAGAGGCAACACGCCGCGCTATTTTTAATGAATCTCGTGTTGCTATTCTAGTGCCCAAAATCGCTAAAGATTTTTCGTAATTCGTGAATGCGTCAAGATTCCCTCGATAAAAAAGTATAGGATGACAAAAATTCGATTTTCGCAGAAAATCTGGGTAGGCTTCATCGTCCAATAGAACAATTGAACCACCAAATTCTTTGGCTCGCGTAATCTGATCGCGTGCGAACACCTCCGATAAATACTTTCTCCCCTTTTGCTTCTTAATACCTTTTAGGACTTGAGTTGTGATAATTCCTTTTAAGCGAAGCAACTCTGCCTCTTCCATTTCATATATTTGCTCAATATTATCTCCGAGCGCAGCGAGCAACTTCCTAAATCGTATAGGCCCAAGATATTGAATGCTGCTTACGTAATGCCAGGTTGCTAACTTCTGTTCGTCTAGATAGACTTTTCTAATTTTCATTTGAGAATCTCCGCATTAGTAGCGCGCCAATGTTCCCCTTTTTTATCATAAGGCCGAGCGTAACTACCCTAACTTTAATATTTTCACAACCCAAAATTCTTCGACAAACATTAATTATTGTCGAGGTTGTGATACCGTCTGTATAAACATCATCTACTAATAGCATCTCTCTATTGGAAACCGCGAGTTCTCTTATCATACCGCTTCGCCTGATCAATAAATTCTGCTGATAATCATTGATGAACTTCTCTGTACTATAACCCAAAGACTTATATAAACGACGAGACACCCTCCCTTTTAAATAAAATAGAGGTTCATATGGAACACCAAGTCTCAAAGCGAGAGCTTTAGCGAGGTTAGCTACCCTGTCTGTTTCCCCAGCCTTTGCCTTATGCTGACACAACGGGACTGCCGTGATGAATGATAGTTTAGATCTATTATTGCCCCTATTCCTTCTTAATTGTGTCTCGAGAGCGTCCGCAAATACGGAAATTAAACTCATATCTCCCTTTTTGAATGCATTAAATGCCAGGGTTATGTCTTGAACGTAATCTGGACTTCTTAGTATCCAGCTAGCCTGCCGAGGACGAATCAAATATGCGCTTATTATTCCTTTTTCTTTGATATTTTTTGAAACATCCTTTTCAAGATCCGCAAGGCGAACTTGGGTAATCTTAAATTTGGGAAATTCAGGGGAACCCGGCAATATTAGGCCAAGTTGACAGCACCTACTTAAAATATTGTCGCTTTTTCTTAGCAGATCATATGTCAGATTTTCGAAATCAGACGGAACAGATATTTCAGAACCTCTTCTCCGGAGCCGAAATAAAGGATCGAAATAATCCCTATTATTTTCGTATGGAATCAAGGGTTCCTGATCATCTGAACTGAACTTAATTAGACTCGCTTTTACGTTATTTTCATTCTTGCTTAGGTCGAGACGATTGATTCTTGCAAGCGCATATACACCCTTTTTAGAATTTCCACCAAAAAAATAGACGAGAACCAAATCACCGATATCTAACGCTTCAAGGTATGCCGCCCAGTTAAATAATAAATTATTTCCTGATCTGCGGGCAGGAATCCCAGATGGATAAAAGCCATCATAATTGACATTAATTCGATAAATAAAATAGTTGATCATATATGTCCTCATATTAAATCTAATAAATCTTCCACGTTTCTAAAAACCCTTGCAGCGGATTGGTTGAGTTCTGAGTTTAAGACTTGATGGGCCCAAGATGAAAGATAAAAATATATACCGGCTCTTGAGCTAGCCAGATAGTCGTTTATACTATCTCCAACATATCCAGATATTTCTTTACAAGCGCCTAGCTTCTGAAGTGCTATAAAGATTCCACGTGTTTTATTTCTTCTGCAAGCCTGGTAGCCAACAAGACAAGCCCCAAAATATTCAATGAGATTAACTATCTCGAGAATACGATGGGCAACCGAATCTGGCGATGAAGTTACCAAGCCTAGTTTCATGCCTGAGGACTGAAGTTCAGCAAGAACACGAGGCAACTTTCTACTTGTCAGCCGGCCCCATTTTTCAGCACGTGAAATATAGTTCATCCAATAATCCTTCATATCGATGCCGCCATAAGGCTTCATTATTTGAATGGGCGATTTGCATCTTAAGTCTAATACTGAAATGGAATCAGGATCTGGATGGCCAGCTTTTTTCAAGGCCCAAATCCGCAAAGGATCAGAATGCAAAAGTGTGTCATCCAAATCAAATAGCAAGCATCTTATTTTTTGCATGCGGCAACCGGCTTATTGGGCGCTTTCTTCGTTCCTATCAGACGAACCATTTATTACTCGCTGCCCCCAACCGTCTATTTCAATGAAGCGATTATCCGCATTTGCGTCCTGTTATCAACCGGGAAGCTATGCCTTCGGGCCTCTGGCTTCCCACGCGCCTCAATAATTTATCAGCACAAGAGTTAATCTTTCTGCATACAATATAATTTTGCTTCACGAGAGAGGCCCAGCAATAGGCCAATCGGAAACGTCAAAACTATAAGCGTGATTCTCGCCCAATTCTTTTTTTTTAAAAGCCTAAAATAAAGCGAATATACGACAACAGACCAGACGGAAATTATAATTATATTTATGAGGTCACCCGTTACAATAGCCCCAATAACCCCCAACAAGTTTAAAGGAACAAGTATCGAAAAATAGGTCTTAATATCCTTGGGGAGTCTTTGCTTAAAATAAGGTTTCTCAACAATTTTTTTAACAAAATCATAGCCACAATCACACCTTTGAGCTGAAGCAGGATTAATGAGTTTGCACCTCGGACATTCTTTTGCTTCACTTTCCATACCCCCTCCTCCTTTTGGGAATTCCTCGCGTCCCCATCAATCTTCTCTATCATCGAGGCGATTATCCACTTACGAGCGTCATCTTGTCAATGGGAAGCCATGCCTTCGGGCCTCTGGCTTCCCGCGCGCCTCAACTAAGATGTGCGGTACTTTAACCGGTTGACGAAAGGGCGGAATGCATGGTAATAATAAAGCAATGGGTGAATCAGTAAAAGCACAGTATAAAGAAAATGGCCACTTTCATGTAGCCGATTTCATTGTAGATAATATTCCGGATTTTTGTCCCTTGTGCCAAAGAGCAATTAGTCCCGATTATAAATACGGATGGTTTGAATCTAATAATAGATTACTAAATATTGTCTTTCAGTGTCCGCATCGAAATTGTAGTAGTTTATTTTTTTCTTATTATGAAGAAAAGATTCATGGATCAAATCTTTTCTTTTTTAAAGGAAGTGCCCCTTGGAAAACCAAAGAGAGAGATTTTCATGAAGTAATAAAAGAAATGTCTCCAAATTTTTGTAAAATCTATAATGAAGCAAAAAGGGTTGAAGAGTCGGGACTTAAAGAGATCTGTGGTCCTGGGTATAGGAAGGCTTTCGAATTTTTGATCAAAGATTATCTAGTAAATAAAAAAACTGAAGAGCTTGAAGTTGTACGAAAAAAAAGACTTATGCAATGCATAGACGATTTTATTGATGATCAAAATATAAAGAGTTGCGCAAAAAGGGCAGCTTGGCTCGGCAATGATGAGACTCATTATTATCGTATTTGGGGAGACAAGGACCTTTCTGATTTAAAAACGTTGATAGATTTGACGCTGCATTGGATAGAAAAAGAGGCCTTAACAAAAAAGTTTGATGAGGAAATGCCCGAAGATAAGTCTAAAGGCAAATAAGACTATTACCGGAATTTACCACTTAATTAAGGCAAGAATTCTTGTCGTCTGAAACATCTCATTTAATGAGGCGATCAATCGCGAAGAGCGTCATTTCGTAACGGGGGCCGAATGTTCGGCCCCTCTCGCCTCATTAAAAAACTGATCTTTATTTTGGCAATCCCTTTATTTGGTCAAACCATTCAAATATCTTTGTTTGGATGCTCTGGATATCTCTTCCCTTTAAAGGATTGTTATGAGCAATAATATTCCTAGAGTACGATAGCTGCATAATGTGTTCGACTACCCACGACTGCCTATCATGAATTTTTCTAAACACTGTCCAATTATCCTGAACGATTATACGAAGGTCATCTATATCGGTATAATAAATATTATGAACACCCCTTTTTGAAGAATGCCACCTATTTTGTTTTTCCTCGTGCATTCTTCTATTGACATCATCATCAATTGTTTTATGCAGGTTCTTAACCCTTGTCTCCCACCAATTGGGTCCGCATTTATTCTCCATTAAGCTTTTTATTACGTTTCTTACTGAGTTTTCAAAAATGTATAGGAACGGATAGGCCTTTTCGGCCATTTCCTTAGCTTCATCCAATAGAGAAGATGGCAAATAGGGCTCACAAGGAGATATCCCCCTTAGAGGCTTTATTTCTTTCGTGACCTTCCTCTCTAGTGTCCTGGAAGGGGCTAGGGGGACAGGTTGTAGCCCTCCTCCATGGACACGCGTTAGCTCATCCCTGTCTTCATCATCGACGTATTTTGTAAAGTTGATTCCCATATCCTTCGCCACCAACAAGGCAGCAACTTTTCGCGAAACTGTTCCATTCAGGTCGCTTAGCTTCTTCGTGATGTGCCGATTGATAGTCGTTCTTGGCCTTTTATCAAGGAGCTTTTGTAGCAGCTCTCTTGGAACGCTATTTCTACTCATTACAATGATGCGAGAGCTTTTGGATAGACCTTCCCGTCGTTCTCAAGTTTTAAAAGCAAGCCGTTTTGCTGCCATTCATCAATAGCTCTGCTAAGATTTCCCTGGTCAATTTTAAACTTTTTGCCAATTTCAGTCATGCTATTCTTTCCATTACATGCATTATACGCTTTGATGAATTTCTTTTTGTCTTTCCTTTTTCTTATAACAATCTCGGTGGCTTTTTCTACGTCGATAGTTTTTCTGATATTTGCCTCGAGCAATGCTGCAATAATTTCAAATTGGCAATTGATACTTTTGAGCACCCCTAAGAATTGTTCATGTTTAATATCTTGTACCATTGTCGTCCTCCTAGAAATTCGTATTAAGACCTCGCGTAATGTCCATCTCCCTTAGCTGAGCCTAGCTTAATTTTACAGCCGGGATCCGACCAATTCAAGCTCTTTTTTACCCGCGCGTCTGCTGGCCGTTCTCGGGCCGAGCTAGGAATTGGTTGGTGAGAATTCTCCATGCCTTCAAGCGTCTTTCCCTATGCGGCGCGAGAACCGCTAACAAGCGTCCTTTACTCAACCGGGGAGTCCAGCCCCTTCTAGGCCTCTGGCTCCCCTTGGCGCCTCTTATTTTTTGGATTTCTAGATGGCGATCCAGCAAATCATACTTTCAACGTCCAGACTTCCCCAATTTTTTAAGCGGGTCTATTTCATCTTCCAGTCCAATCGACTCCGGATCAAAACGTCCAGATTCGAGTTTATTACCCGCAAACCAATGGCAATAGATCAATCCATCACTGTCCCGAATTGCATTGACAGTCATGCTGGGGCCTCCCGATTTGAGTCGCACAATATCTCCGATTTTATACTTCGCTACTTTTGGCATTCGATCTCCTTTCCATGATTTTGTTTGTAACCGACGAGTGACGGTGATAGTCATGTTATCTTCGACTTGCCGACGGTCGCCTATTCCCGTTCACTATCTCAATCTCTGACATGGGCATGGTGCCATGGGGCTTAGCGTTCTTAATCTCTAAGAGCCTTTCGCTTTTTCTGCCCATCCCTCCTACGTCCACAATAAGATAGAAGGCGCAGACCGGAGATACCGCAGTTTTGTATGTCTCAAGTTGCCGCGTATACCCTTGTATTAACCTAGGACTATTGGAGAGTTTCACCTCCACAAGAATTTTGACATCATATCCTGCTGAGAATTTGAAATCCACCGGACCAGTGCCTGTATCCGCCTCAGGGGTAACGTCGAGATCGTTCGCTTTGCAGTACGCATCCGCCACTGCAAAAAAGATCATCTGACTACTCTTTTCTTTCCGAGGATTGCCATTATCCCAAAGGAGTCTCCACAATCCCATGTTCTCGATTAGGCCCTTAAATTGCTCAATGATCGCTCGAACAAGAGCAATGGCATTTTCTTTCGTCGGCGGACCAGTCAAACTTAAGGCCAGGGGATGTCTCTGAGCAACACTGTCGCGGGTTCTTTGCCAAGTGACCAAGCCTTCAGGATCTCGTTCTAGATTGTAGGGCTGTATGTCAGATTCGGATATCGCATCGAGTAGGGTCTCGAATGCCGCCCTGCTGGCAAGCGCTTTTCTGCGGATCAGCTCTTTTTTCTCCCGGCGCGTCCTTAAGCTCCAAATATCGCCGATAAATTCATTAACCCGAGCCCGAATGCTTGCGTTTTCTGATATGACATCCTCAACCTCACTCCAATCAGAGGCAATGGGAAGTGAACGCAAAATATCCTTTGGCACCAAGATTATGGGCATGGGTCGGCGCTGAGTGGGATTTCTGGGCAACGGAAACTCTTCCCCCGGATATCTAAATAGTCGTGTCGGTACGCCGAGCTCTCCACAGGTTGACGCGGTGAACCTTAACAGGTCTTTAAGAATGACGTTTGTAGTCATGTCGCTGATCAGATCAGGCCCAATTCCTTCCTCCAACAAAGGGAGGAGCTTAAAGAGATCAGGATTAGTAACTCCGAGGTCAACTATCTCTTTGGCTGTATCTATTAGCTGAGCAGTTAACGTGGGGCCAAAAGCTCTACCACGAATCCCCGTTGTCCCGTAGCCAAGACAAGTGCCAGGAACCTCGCGAAAATTGAAACGCCGGAGGGCCGCCCGCCATGGTGTATCTAACCTTGACCGAATTGCCCTCAAAAGAGTAATCCCTTCACCAAAGTAATTTCGGAATGAATTACTAGCCTGCTCCGATATTTCGGGATGTCCGCTTGCATCTAGGAGGACAGGGTCTATAAATAGCTTTGTGTCCACATTGAGCATTGGATTTAGGATGCCCAACCTATCGAGAACAGCAGGATCGATTCTAAAATGCTCTGCGAACGATTTGGGATCTTTGATTATTGCCATTTGTCGAGTCTTCCCCCTTTATTTTTAAGGACACGCAAACTGGCCAGAACTTCTCTTGCAGAGCTTATCTATGCTTTCTATTCTATTTCTTCTGGCTCCCCACTGACGCCTCATTTTACTTTCAATTTTTTCCCCCATCTTCATTTCATCTCAGGCTTCCCAGCCTCTTTCAATTTCTTGTTCAAGGCGTCCTTTTTCGCTTTTATCCTTTCGGGTCTTACAAAGTAAAAGTCAAACAAGTCCTCGATCACATCGAGACCCCATTCTGCTTCTCCAGGCTCAACATCAGCAATCAATCCAGTTTGCTGACTTTTAATCGGGTGTGCGGCAAAGTTACCTATGTTTCTTATCGCGTCTATTGCCTCTGATAAGTCGGAAGGCAATTTCCCGGAATCAATTACTTCTTGTATTTCCTTCGATAAGTCGTCAAGCTTTGCCTTGGCAATCTCTCTCAAGATATTTTGGAGACACCGACGGCTAAGAGCGGCACTCGCCTTGGGGCTATCCCCAAGGACCATACATGCTTCTTTGTAATCCACAGCATACTTCCCCGGGACTTCCTTTGGGATTGGAGACCTCGAGATCGCTTTTGGACGAACTAGGTAATCAGGTCTTTCGGCTTTATTACTTCCAAGAATTACAACCAGTTTTCCGCATTCCGGACATGTAGTGCGAGAAATATACCAACTTGCCTCAACGTCGCTTCCAATGCTTAAATTGTCCCATTTGTCATGAAAGCTAGTTAGACAATGTGGACACTTCATTTGGTCCTCCTGATTGTATCATGCTAATTTTAGGCCAACTCTCATTGAATTCGTTCTTTCTCGGCCTCATTGATATAGCAACAGCAAAGACCCGGGTCATCCCCACTTAGGCTCTCAATAAACCGAATCATTTCATCGGCCGGATATATCCGGCCCGAGAGACTGACGCACTGTTCGCACGATCCCTCGGGGACGAAGAAGGCGAGTTTTTCAAATCCGATTCTCTGCATCAGCATTGCATTGTATAGGTGACCGAGTCTCCGCATAGGACGTTGGTCTCGCCCCTCGCGTCGCAGAATGTCGGCGGTCGATAAATAGAGGCTACGTAATTTTTGAAATTTCGAGACATCATCATCTAGGGCTTTTAGCTCGGCCTCCAGTCGTCTCAAATTGTCACTCTATCCGGGTCTTAATGAATTTTTCCGTGTCTTTATCAACGAAATAAACGTAACAACCTTTCATCCCTCGAGAAAGCAAGACTCTATAAGTATTTTTTACAAGTTTTATAAAATCATCCTTTGATCTTTTTACCGGACGGTCCGCGTTATTTTCCGGTCTTCCTTCCCAGGATTGGTTTTCCAAGTTATAAACAAGATCATTACCAAAGATGACCCCGATATAATCAAATTCAAATCCTTGGGCAGTATAAACGCAGCCAATTTGATTAATACCGTTGGGATCATAAGCCCATAAATTGGATTTCGGAATATCAGCGGCTAGTTTCTTTGCCTCAGGCTTAGCATTCCAGGGTTTATTGTATTTTCCTATTGTCACGTCATTTATAAGATTTCCATTTTCGTCAGGCATCGACCAAGGCCAACAAAATCCTGCTGTCATTCTTGCAGTATATCCCTGATCAACCTTTTCTCTAATCGCGCCCTCTAGATCCTCGGGGGTTTTATATATTTTGAAATCGAATTCTTCTTCCATATTCCATAAGACATTGGCAGTTCGCCTAATGCCCAGAGTGTTGTTTATCCAATTAACGAAAGCGTCTGATCCGCTACATCGAAATTGTATATCTAGTTCGTATTCAAACAACTTACAATTATTCCGTTCCGCACCTTCTTTAAGATATAATACAGAACCAATCTCATCTGGGCGGACCACTTGATCGTCATCGATAAAAAAGGCCAATACTTTTGAAGAACGAATCAATTCGTTAATTTGTGGCTCGTCGCTCCTTTTCTTTTTTGGCATAAATCTATTAAAACTATTTTTCCATAGCCTATGGGCCTCATCGCAAATTAAAACATCAAGCGCGTTAGGTTCTGCATCCGCATAACTGCTGAAATATTTGAATTGCACTGATCCCCGAGTCCCGATTATCTTCCTCAAAGTCTGAGTGAATGCGCGAGATCCAGTAGCATAGTGAGCGTTATAGCCCTTCAATAACAAATCGGCCATTAAATTTATAGCAATTACTGATTTCCCTGTCCCCGGTCCACCTTTAACGATAATAATAGTCTTCTGTTTATCGTGAAAACTCTCTTTCGCACTCGAAAATACTTTGTCGTAAACAACAAGCTGCTCGTCCAAGAGAGTATAGGAGGGTACGCCTTTGATAACGTTCCCAACATGATCCATCAGTTTTCGGCTCGGCCGATATTTGCTCTTCTCGATCCGCTTTAATACATCAATCCCGTCGCCCTTTTGGAGCTTGATTGAAAGATATTTTTTTAATTTATCAACATCATCAGCCGTAAACAGAGGATAATCAATCAGACATTTTTCGAATTTCTTCGAGAAAATGATATCGGAGGAATAATAGTTGTAATTGTGGAGATAGGTGCAAGCAAAAAGGCTAATGGGATTTTCTTCATAGAAAGCAGTATGAACGTCCTGCAAATATGATTTATATCTCCCGACCTGGACCGAAGGATGGAGCACTTCTTTTAATTGTCCGCCAACCCAGGTGGTAACTTCGTTTTCTCCATCGGCGTCCTTGCATTTATCCCATTGCTTCAATTCAATAATGATCGCATTATCAACCAAAAAACTGTCTTTGCCGCAAATTAGGCAATCCAAGCGGAGGGAACTCAAAGGTAGCTGATACTCCAGGATAACGCCGTGATCGATCAGATTAGCATATTGAAAGATAAGGCAGATCGCTTTTAAAGAATTTCGCCAGGAGTTTACTTCGCCCGGCGAAGGATTATATCGGAGATGATAAAAGAAGGCTTGTTTAAGCTTCTCCGCTATTTGGTTTTGGATCGTGTCTTGAATGAATTGCTGTGAGGTTCCAGAGTAGAGTATCACGGCTTCATAACTCCGTATATTTCTTGGCCGTCCCCTTGGCTTTGGCTACTGGATATTTTTTAGCATTAATCGAAATCTTTTTCTCCACCTCAGTTAACAAATCAATTTTAAGCACATCGCAGAGGTATAAAGTGAAAATGAAGATATCCGCCACTTCCTCTTTGATCTTACCGATTTTTTTATCCTCTAGTTTAGAAGCCTGTTCAATATTGAGCCATAGGAATTTCTCTAAAAGCTCGCCTGCCTCTACCGAGATAGCCTCGGCGAGATTCTTCGGATCATGAAATTGAACCCAATCTCGTTCGTCTCGAAACTTCATTATCTTCTTTATTATTTCTTTCAGACGTTCATCCATCTTCCCCCCTAAAACATCTCCAGATAATTTGCAGGAATATTTTCAAAATCGGTCCAAGCGAACCAATCGGAGATATTCAGGAAATTCGCCCATTTATTGATCATCTCCAAATCGCCTAGATAATCGTCCTTATAATCCAGCGTTATTCTCGCCAGTTCTTCTCCCTTTCTTTTAAATTTAAAGTCCCAATACGGTTGAAGAAAATTCGTATTGAGATACAACCCCAAATATTTAAAAAAACAATAGTTCATAACGTTTGAAACCTCATATATTTTCCGGGGCGTCAAACGCGCTACTCGATTGGTTAAAGCAACTATCGATTCATCGTGTTGTTTTTTTATGGATTGAAGCTGCAATTCTATCAGATCCTGATAATCATCATGAATCCATTTTTCAATCATTAGATCAGGAGGTTGATTGGTAACCTGAGTAACAGTGCCGCTGTACCACATATTTACGATCTGAGCCAACTGATTAAAAGGCATTGACGAAGATATTTTGTTAATATCTCCTTCAATCTCCGTCAGGGCCGTTCTTTTAATATCATTGTTTGTTTTGGGGATTAGCCGATTTTCCTCAGGCATAGCAAACATTCTGATGATATGCCCGCATTCATGGGCGATAAGATGATTAATCAATTCATTATGTTCGGTTTTGTAAAACATCAAATGGCAGGGCATATTCTTTCTAGCAGGTTTTACCCTAGCGAAGTAGGCTAACTCCTTTTTTTCGACAAACTCAAATTTCTTTTTGCTCACGTCTTCCGCAAGCTGAATGATATTTTTGGTTGATTGAATCAGATCAAGGTTCAATGGACATCCTCAGAACTGAATAACTTCATGGCGAATTGATATTCTTTCGCCAAATCAATGCCAACATCTAATGAGTGATCTATTCTTTTAAACCCGGCGTACATATAGCACACCAACTGCAATCCGGTATACTCTCCCTCGAGAAACTTTATTTTATATTTCATTTGGGGATTATTAATATCAAGGCCCTCGCGTCCCTTGAGCGCGATTTCGAATGAGATATTCCTGACTTCTTCGTCTCGCTTATGCTTATAAAGCTGCAAAGCGGCCAAGAGATAAAAAACAGCATCGATTCTGAAGCCTTTGGATTTTAAATTACTGATCGCTATTTCTCTAAGACCGTCTTTCGCTAAGTCCTTTATATTTTCCGGCGCATCCAGAGTTAAAACTTTTCTGAAGAATTCGTCTGCCTTCTCGTACTCTTCCATGATTTTATACATATGGCCAAGACCGTAGACAGTCATTGGATCTGAAGGATTAATTCGATAGGATTTTTCGAGGTAATAGATCGCTTTCTCCAAATCTGACGATTTCCCAAAGAGACCGCCCAAGTTTCTTAATGCATAGGAATTGTTCGGATCTATCTTTATAGCCTCAAGGAAATATTTTTTGGCGTTCTCGATGTCATTTGTTCTTTCATAAGCAAAACCTAAAGCGACGAAGGCATTATCGAAATCAGGTTTTAGCTCGACACAACGCTTCAATAAAGGGATGGCTTTTTCCGGCTGGCCCAATTCTGTGAAACACATCCCAAGGTTATATAAAGCATCGATATTTGTGGGATCGTTCTTTAAGATTTCCTCAAGAATGGGTTTTGCCTGAGCGAACTTCCCTAATTTAAGTAGTTCGAAAACATCATCCATCTTGGCCATTAATCGCTCCAGCACTAGTTATTTAGCCAGTCCTCTGCGTCTCAGAATAATCTATAATTATATGCTATATTTATCAACCTCTTCTCTTCCTCTTCAAAACGACCTTACCATCTTCAAGCTTGAACTCCAGCTCATCGCCCTTGTAAAAGACGAGTCCGCTTCCCAAGGAAGCGTATTTGCTAAATGCTCGTTCCAGAGGCTCAATGTCGTCGAAGTCCAGGCTGATTTTCCTCAATAAAACCAACTCGCAAAGTCTGGTTTCTTACCCGTATCCAGCGCCCGGCGATCCAGCGCCAACGCTCACCAGGTTTTTCAGCATACTCGGAGATAATCTCTGACAAATGTTTCGCACAATACAAGCCCCAGGAATAGGTAAATTTTCATGGTCATAGAGTAGGTATTCTGCGTTATTCGGACAACGTTCTCTGCTCTTGTAATGATTACATTGCATTTTTATTCTCCTTTAAACTTTATAAAATCCCTGCGCTTCCAGGTTCTTGAACCATGTCTTCAGGAATGACGACAACTCCCGGCGCAGATCTGCGTTAACATGGCCAGTCCCATCCTCGGCGGTCTGATAGACGCCCAGGCTGTCAAGCTGGTAGGTCATCCCGAACGCCATCCTTGAAGGTATATCAATTAGAATTTCCATGTCTGGGTCAGCCATCAAATCGCCGTTCTGAACGAAATTGTGGGCCACGGCGATCCTGTCCGGCCCGAGCCGGTCGACGCTCAGGTCCATGTACCCCTCACTTTTGAGCCTGAGGTATCCCGGCTCTTGATTCGCTAAAAAGTTATCAAGTCCCCCATGGTCGGCAAAGAGCGCCTCAAGTTTCCCATAGCATTCTTGGAAAACATCTCTGGTCATTTTTTTGCCTTCCCCACTCCTTCTTCGGCCGGAACAAAGGCTAGATTTCGTTCACCCTTCATCGTCTACCCCTCCTCTCGAAAATAGAAAAAGCGGCGCGGCCCGCATTGCAATTTAGGGGGGTCCGGCAGAACGCCGGAAAGGTAGGAGCGGGCCGCGCCACACTCAATCATTTTTTAACTTCGGCGATTTCGCCGAACTCGCCTTCGAGGATTTCATACCAAATCGCGTCAAGGGCTTCCCCGGTTTCCGTGAGGATAAGGACCGGCTGCCCTGGCGGAGTTACGCGACCTCGACGACCTTTCCCCCTGGATTCTTGACCTTGAGAGGGGGCTTCTTGCCATTCTTCTTGGCAGGCTTCTCAACGGGTTCCTTGGCCCCTTTCTTGGCCTTCTCTTCCTTGGGCTTCGGCCCCTTGACAGGGCGCTCCTCGCCCAGGACGTCCCCGACAGAGTTGACCGCCAGATAGTTCGCCTTCCTAAACTTGGGGTTGTCCTCGAGACCATAGCAGGCCCAATCCCCGTTGAGGTGGACGTACCTGCCCGCGGGCAGTCCGGCCCTCTTCAGATGGTCTTCCAGCGAAAAGCCCTTGCGCTGGTACCTGAAGAGGACGAAAGGCGGCAGGTTCCCCTTTTCTTTGATTTCTTTCGACATTCTTTTTTTCCTCCTATCCGATTTGCCTCAGTCCCTGGCCGGCTACCCGGCCAATCATCGACCGTATCCAGTCTGGTCTTTCCGCTTCATTCTTCTCCTTTTCTCCTTAGTCCCATTATCCGATGGGACAGCCGTACTTAAATCATATCGCGGATTCTGCTGAAAAGACACGCTTATTTTGGATTATTTTCAGGCCCGGGAAAGGCCTACCCAGGGGCGGCCTTGCGCCTGAAAAGGGGCCTTTTAAACCCCCTTTTCTAAAGGACTTGCAAAAGCACCCTTCAGCCCTTTTCCCCAAGTCATTGATTCTAGTGCGATTACCTATCCAATTATGTTATTATTAGATGCATATTAACAACAGAAACCAGGCGGCCGGCCGTCCTTGGCCCGGTTGCCCGGCCAAGATAGGCCTGGCAAGCCGGCCCGGACGCGGCCAGACTCGCCCTGGGAGGCCGTGGTTGAGTTTTCTTGATTAGGCCCTGATTCGCCTATAGGCCCCTGGCTTTGTGCGCCGAGGATGAGACCGAATGAGTCCGAGTTGTTCCTGGTCATACTGGGAGGAACCTCAGCAGACGAAGGCTTGCCCCCTAATCAAGGAGGCGCCGGATCGCCGGGCCGGCCGGGTGTGCCGCTTATCAGGTCCTTGCGGCCATTAAGGCTTTGTCTGCTATTCCGCCGTTCCCCCTTTGCTTTCGCCCATTCCATATCAAGGGATTCCCTTTTCTTTCGCCCCTCTTTCCGGCCTTCTTTTTTCCCCCTTTCCTTGGCGTTCCCCGCTGCCGGCAAGCCGGCCTTATGGCTCCACCCGGACCTGGTTACATGTGATTTTGACTGGAGATATTCGGGAATGATTACGAGTGATATTCAAATCAATTAGAGCATTGCTCGCCATACTACGGACCAATACCATACCTTGGTTATTTCCAATATTTCTATTTGATCATAAGAGACGTGCTCGCGCGTGTACCCAACTGCGCGAACAATATTGCAGTTCTGCTTTTCCCCCAACTTCTCAACCTTTCAAAAAAGTTAACAAAAATAAGCATTTATTTATCAATACGGTTAATCGGTTAATCAGGGGGTTCTTTTTCACACCTAGGTTCCAACAAAACATGGGTAAGAATCTTCAAAAGGGTTTATAAAAACAAAGCCTTTCCTTTAACCCATTAACCATTAAATTCCCTGCTTTCGTTTTTTCTCCATTATCCTTATCTTTAGCCGGTCAACGAACGAGGGCTCCTCTGTCTTAGGCTCAGTAACATCAGGCACCGAAAGCTCCTTTGTCTTCGGTTCAACGGCATCGACCGCCACAATCGACTGTTTATCCTCCGGTCTTTCCTTTCTACGGATACTGTAGTAAGTTGTACGGGCATGACTTTCCTTCCGCACTTCAATCTCGAATCTGTCACTTAACTCTGGCAGGATATTGGCTAGTCGCTGTGCCAGCGCCCGGGTATTCGCATATTTCCGCTCGAAGCTCTTATCTTTGTGGTCATCTGCTTGCCTACGGAGTATATCGTAAACATAACTTGACCTCTGATCTTCTATGGTCTTTCCGGCCTCATAAATATAAATATCTAACCCTATATAAAGCGGATCATCTTCGATAGCGAATCTTTCTTTTTTCTTGTTCATTTTGGTCAATAAGTCTTTTAAGCACCCCTGGCCGCTTTCATTATGGATCTTCATGGCGAACGTGTCCCAGTCCGCTATCCTGAAAACGCACTCCGGCACCCAGTCCCGCTTTTCATTCAGCAAGCGAACGATCAAGTTCAAGTTGATAAGAATCTCGCTCCAGATTTCTTCGCGGTGATTCATGATTTCGTCAAACAGCGCGGACCGGCTCTTTGGATTCTGGATTTTTTCTGTGTCTAAGATGATAAGCCGATCCACAAAATCGTCGCGCCGGAATTCCGGTGTTCGGGTTGTAATGAGCAGGAAAATGCGCGGTTCGATCTCAGCCTCCTCGTCGTCTGTGTAAAGAACTCTGTTTTTAAAACTACCGCCAGTTGCCGTTACGCACAGGTCATTGAGGATATCGTTATCAATGCGTGAGTCTAAATTATCAAAGACAACGTAATAGTTTTGGCCGAGGACAACTTCCAAGTCTCGCTTTGTATTGGGCAGTGGGGAAGGTAAGAAGGCCGGGCCAAAAAGAAGCTGGCCTATGGCCGTGCCCATGAAGGACTTGCCCGACGCCTTTGCACCCTTGAAACAAATTAGTGGTTTTTCCTTTTGGATCGATTCAAAGAAGAGGGAGTAAAAGTAAATGGTCAGCAGATATTGCTGGTCTTCAGGGGTGAGGTCGTGCATTTCCTCGTGAATGAAATTTGCCTTGGCGATGACATGCTTGAAAAGCAGGCTGTCTTGTCTAAAGCGCCCCCAATTGAACCCTTGGTCGAAATAATCCGCCCCCGCGGCTTTCGCCGGGTCGATATTAATAATCGAATAGTCTGACCGAAATTCAAAGATGACACCGTCGGCGCCGTTATCGACGAGGGTTGTCCTTTGGCCGTCAATGCGGAGGGTTTGGTTGCCGTGGTTTGAGATGTAAAGTACCCCCGGCTGCTTGTTGAAACGCGCAAAATTGTAAGGGGTTATCTCGCTGCCTTTAGTATCTGTTTCAGTGCGTATCCACGACCAGACCTCCTGCAGATCTTTGTCGGGGAGATCGTATCGATCCTTCAAAAAGCTTTGGAAGCTCTCGTCTTTGATGTTGATCAATATCTTTTTGTTCCGATCAAACAGGTACCTCTTGTCCCGCTTTTTGTCTACATAGTTAGTGCAGAAACCACCCATGTCTTCGACGACATACTTGGCGATGTCATGAAGCTTTTCCTCGGCCGATGTTGTCGGTACGCCCTTAATAATACGAATTCGTTCAATTTGGGGAGATATAAAAGGCCTCTCCCTCTGCACTAATTTGTGGGCTTTGACGACGTCATACTTAAGGGCTTGCTCCCCCTTTCCCCGAATCCGGTCCGAACAGGCGAGATAAGGATTGAAGAAGACGCTCTTGGCGGTCGCGTAATCGTAACCCTCCGCAACGAGCGCGGTGATGATGGCCATGTCCCGGCCGCTCCGCGTTGTGTCAGAACCCGGTCCCTTTTGGAGTTCGCCTGTGATTATCAGCCGCTCTATCCGGCCGGTGACCTTGAGTCCCTTGACACCCTTGATGGCGCTGAGCGGGTCCTTGTCGCTGACTATAAGCGTCTTGCCCTTGAAATCCACGTCCAAGCCCTTTTCTGGCTCTTCGTAGCAATAATCAAGGAAAGTGTTGAAGTCGGGCAGGGAGTAGAAGTGCTCGCTGTTCGTCTGGACGATGAAGCAGGGCTGCGGGTTCTCCAAATCCTTGATGTTCAAGGTTCCGGGGAGCCGCATGACGCGGTCGAAATTGAACGCCTGCTTATCCGCCCCAAGCGCCGTGGCCAGACCCGAGAGGACCCGCTTGACCTCTTTCGACTGGTCCTTGGTCCGGTTGATGATCGGCTCCTGGAGGACCCAATAGCAATGATATCCGTGCCCGCTGTCGACGATGATGTTCGGTTTCATCTGGAACTCGAGGACCCGCTTTTCCGCCTCCGGTTTCCCCTCCTGAAAATTCTTGCCGTCAATATCTAACCAAAGACAGGTAACGTCCTGGATATCGTCCTGCTTGCTTTCCCCCATTGCGGCTCGCGGGTTGACGGAGAAAGAAACGTTATAATCCTTCTGGTTCCAGCTTAGAGCATCGTCGATCTGTTTCTCAAGTTCGCCATAGGAGACGAACTTTTGCTTAACTGGAAGCCCTCGCTGAATGGAAAGGCCCCGGAACTCAATAAAAAAGTCTTGCTTGAGCGATTCATAATGGCCATAGAGCAGCCGGATCGTGCTGACGGCCTGGTCTTTCTCATAGCGCCGCTTGAAGACATCCCCGATTGTCCTCTTGACCTGAGGGACTGATTTCGCAGCCGCCTCTATGGCTTTGGCCAGCTCATCGACTGAAGGGCTTTTCTCACCCTTTGGGTGCCTGGATTTCTTTGATCTTTTCATTGGTTGAATCCTCTATTAATTTGAATCTCTTTCCTTGAAGTATTGTCTCCAAGAACCGATTTTTATCGTCAGTCAAATAGTGCTGACGGACGACAATCCATGTCTTTCCGTTATCGTCTGAGATCATCAGGCCTTTGAAACGGAGAAATTTTGGTAACATGTTTAAGTCTCCTTGTTGAGTTTTCCCATTAATCGGCCTCTTCCAAAAGATAAAAAATGTTGAAGAAAAAAATGCCAGAAAAATCCCGATCAAAGCAAAAATATTTTTTTATCCCCGATTTCGATAAGCTATTACCGCTCGCAATTTATTATACTCAATTGGACCACAAAAGTAAATACCCCCCGCCTTACTCAAGCCGCCGCGAAGGCCTCGGACCCTTGCTCGACCTGGACCCCCATATCATGGTGCCTGACGTAATTGATCAAGAAGGAACTATCAATTAGGGTTGAAACTCTGTACGTTGACTCACCCCACCTTATATGCCTCTAAATTCAATCATTTGCCCTGTTTCTTTCTTTCCGCTCCAATGCCGTAGTTTACCCGCTTTTCAACCGAATCTGTGACATATTTGTGACATGGGGAGCGGTTTGCTCCTCGTATTTGACGGACCTCTAAATTGATGATATTCTTTTGCCAGGCAGCTAAATAGTGTATATTCCGGTTCAAAGCGGCCACCGATTCCGGTTGATTCCGGCCACTTTTTGGACCGATCCGGAATGCGGAGCGGCGCAGCGTTAGGCTATTAACAGAATATGGACCGAGTATCCAAGACAACCCGAAGCAGGATAATGTCGTCGGTCCGCTCACGGAATACGGGCCCGGAAAGGGCGGTTCGATCTATCGTTCATCGGCTCGGTTTCCGCTACTCGCTTATTCGTAGGGACCTCCCGGGAAAGCCGGACTTAACCTTCGTAGGTAAACGCAAGGCGATATTTGTTCATGGATGCTTTTGGCATGGCCACTCGTGTCTCTACGGCAAATTGCCCAAGAGCCGCCTTGACTATTGGAAACCCAAGATCGCGGCCAACAAGGCTCGTGACCGCAAGCAAGTAAGGGCATTGAGAAAAACTGGCTGGTCTGTCATGATTGTGTGGCAGTGTCAACTTAGGAATAACGACTTGTTTGAAGCAAGGATCAGGAGTTTTTTGGATGGATAATCGACCCATAGGCGTCGATTTGTTTGCGGGTGCCGGCGGCATGTCGCTCGGTTTCGAGCAAGCCGGATTCGATATCGCCGCCGCCGTGGAGATCGACCCTATACATGCCGCGGTGCATCATTTCAATTTCCCCAAGACAGCCGTCCTTGCAAGATCAGTCATCGGATTGACGGGGCAAGAACTGCGGAACATCGCCGGCATTGGCCGAAAGACAATCGACGTCGTCTTCGGAGGCCCCCCCTGTCAGGGGTTCTCGTTAATCGGACAGCGCATGCTCGATGATTCTCGTAACCTGCTGGTTAAGGAATTCGTCCGCCTGGTAGCCGAACTGAATGCGAGGACCTTCGTTTTCGAGAACGTCAAGGGGCTGACTATTGGCAAACACCGGGCTTTCCTCGAGGCCTTGATCGAAGCCTTCGGGGATTTTGGTTATCGAGTTCATATTCCCTGGCAGGTGCTGAACGCGACGAACTATGCCGTTCCGCAGGACCGTCAACGGCTTTTCCTGCTCGGAGCAAAGAAAGGCTTGCCGGTACCGTCTTACCCGGAACATACCAGCACGACCGATAGCGACCTCGTCGGGTTGAACGGAATAAAGCCTACCCCTACCTGTTTCGATGCCCTCGCCGACTTGCCCGATGCCGAACAATGGGACGAACTGATTTCGTCCGATTCGGTAAAGTACCGTAAAAACGGGCTTCTAAGCGACTTTTCTCGGGAGTTGCGATGCGCCACCGAGGCCGCCTGGCACTTCGGCTATGTCCGCAACTGGCGACCTAACATACTCACTTCCAGCATGCGATCAATGCACACCGATATCTCTCGAAAGAGATTTATAGCCACGCGAGAAGGCGAAGTCGAACCGATCTCGCGCTTCTTCAAGCTGCCGCGCCACGGCGTCTGCAACACGCTTCGCGCAGGCACGGACTCGGCCAGAGGGGCTTTTACTAGTCCACGCCCAATTCACTTCGCCTATCCACGCTGTATTACCGTCCGGGAAATGGCCAGGCTTCATGGATATCCAGACTGGTTCCGCTTCCACATCACGAAATGGCACGGAGCGCGACAAATCGGAAACTCTGTCCCTCCGCCCCTGGCGAGAGCTGTTGCCGGCGCGATCATTCGAACCCTCCGCGTTGTCCCCAAGCGACCGAGTGGAAGTATTGAACTTGGCAATCCTGGACTTCTGTCTATGGATATGGGTGAAGCTGCAGAATACTGGAAGGTTCCTGTCCCTATTGCGCGGCGCGACCGTAAGAACGGTTTGCGTAAACGGAAACAGTCGGAGATTGAGGCGTCAACCCCAACGGCGACAAGGAGAGTTTCATGAGCCAAAGGAAACCGACAGATAACAGATATGCGGCATTGATCGAAAGCATCTTTCGCAGTCGATACAAGGCCGGGGCGACGGACTTGCCTTTCCCCCGCGACGAGCTCACGGCAACAGCTAAGAAACTGCGGATCAAGTTGCCTAAGAACCTTGGAGATGCAATCTACTCAATTCGGTACAGAATGGCCTTGCCGGAAGCCATTTCAAAGACCCAACCGCCTGGGAAGGAGTGGGTAATCGAAGGCCGAGGCAAGTCGCTATATGCATTTCATTTGGTTCCTATAAACCGTATCCTTCCGAACCCCCAGTTGGCGGCCATCAAAATTCCCGATTCGACCCCGGAGATTGTTGCCGCCTATGCGCTCTCGGACGAACAAGCGCTGTTGGCGAAAGTCCGCTACAATAGACTTCTCGACATTTTCCTTGGCGTAGCTGCCTACTCGCTCCAGAACCACCTTCGGACTACCGTCTCCGGTCTAGGGCAGGTCGAGATAGACGAAATCTACGTCGCCATCGATAAGCGAGGGCGCCAGTACGTTTTGCCTGTTCAGGCTAAGGGCGGAAACGACCGCCTTTCCACGGTACAGACAAAACAAGATTTCGCCTGTTGCGCCGAGAAGTTTCCGCAGCTTATTTGCCGCGCAATCTCTGCCCAGTTTGTCGAATCCGATCTGATTGCCCTATTTGAACTGAGCCGCTCGGGGGATGATATCCGCATCGCAGAGGAGCGGCACTATAAGTTGGTGCCTGCCGACCAAATTTCCAGAGATGACCTCCGGGAATATGACAAATAAAATATTACAAGGCCTAATAAGCCGTTTGCGAACGCCGGTTTACCGCCGGGGCTTCCCGCGACGCGTCAGCTGATCCTGGATGAAGGGCAAGACATGAGCGAAGCCAAAGAGGGTCAGCCACTACACTGGGCCGCGGGCAAAGGCCATAAGGACATAGCCGAGCTGCTCAAGAGGCATGGGGCTGTGGAATGAGGCGGGGAAGGCCGGGTTATCGCCGACCTTCCCGGTGAAAGTGATGCCGTGACGGCGAAATCAAGCCTCACCAAGAGGGACGAAGGAAGGCGGGAATAATCTCATGGCTAGGATCAAGTATCAGGAAGCCGCTGGGCTGGAAGTCAAGCGGGGACGTCCGCCGGCGGGATCGAAAGGACGCGCCGATTGACGGAACGCGGAAAAAGTGCCTCACGATGATAGACGCTGATCCTTCGGGGAAATTCTCATAAAGGAGTCATAACATGGGAAGACCAAAATTGCTGCCGGGGTATATGTATTGTCCTCATTGTGACGGGTATACTAAATGCGCTTGTGGGACCTGCGGGAAAATAGAAGAGGCTCCTCAATCATACGATTGGCAAGATAAAAAGCGAAGGGTCGCGGCTATATGTCAAGTGTGTAAGGGGCAGGGGCAAATTCCCCAAAAATAACTAAAATGACCCGGATCAAGTATCAGGAAGCCATCGGTCAGAAGCCGAAGCGGGGCCGTCCGCCGCTGGGGCCGGCGCCGTCGAAGGCGGACCTGGTCAGGCTTTACGTGAAGGAAGGACAATCCGTCAGGGATGTCGCCGCCGCGCTGGGCTGTTCAAAGGACGCGGTCCATCGGGGGCTTCGGAAATATGGGATCGACGCCAGGGCAAACGTCAGCCGGTCGAAGCTGCTGAAGTATTCGCTTACGGACCTGAAGGCCGCGGTCAAGACAAAGGGAATCCGCGGGACGGCTAGGGACCTGGGGGTTAATGAAGGGACGGTCCGCCATCATCTAAAAAAGAGAGGGGAACCATGACCTTCATATTAAAACTTGCCTTGGGGGTGGGCATCGCATATGCTGGGCTTAGAGTTTTCAATGGACGATATTATACGGTTTTGCTCATCGGTTTCGTTTTATTAGGCATCGCTTCTCAGCTTATTTATCATCTTCTTTTAAATGCGTATTTAGGGGGTGTTGATCCTGTCCGGGAATTCGGGGCACATTCATTAGGGGAATTACGAAGGCGGATTTCTATTCCCTTTGTAGTTATAGCGGTTGAAGTCTTGGCGAAAGCCTTCGGGATGGCCGCCCTTATTATTCTTTCTGGGATGCTTCATATTTTTGGGGCGCCATGATAAACGCGGAATCCGTGTCGCATATTAAGCATAATGTAAACTAGCAAATCATGCTATAATATTCCCGCAGATCAATTTCATAAATGCCCTCCTCCCTCTTGAATTTTCTAAACTGGTCTATGACGGAGGAGTCCACGATTTTCTTAATATAAGACGAGTAGTTCGTGATTTTTTTCTCAT